>ENA-ORXR01000835-ORXR01000835.1-marine-metagenome-genome-assembly--contig:-NODE-835-length-37071-cov-18.662053_pt1 | contig 37071 bp, 29 predicted proteins | sample MGYA00237866_ERZ511479 | MGnify/ENA metagenome assembly ERZ511479
CGGACCTTTTGAGGCGAGAGTCGACCGCTTGTTCTTAAACCGGGGCTGTCGTGACCGTTGGAAACAATGGGGTTGGTGTAAAATGGTAGGAAACATTTTGCGCTGACACGTTTGGTCATCTTCACCAGATGACGCGGCGTTGCGGCTTGCATGACCGGAAGGGCTAACTGCGGGACCCCCGACCGTCGCATCAAAAACTGCTGCCGCAGGGCCTGCCTTTGCGAGAAACACTTTTTACTTTTCGGTACTCCGTCGTGGAGGCCGGTCCTGCGGGCAGTCCTATTGCCCAACAACGTTGAAATTCGCAGGTCCTCGACGGCCTGTCGGAGATCTCGCGTGGCTGCTCGACAGGCGGGTTGATTGGATCACAAAGGGTCAATCATCGTCGCGGGTTTGCGCCAGTGTCAGCGCTTGGAAGTCATCATGAAGTTTCGGGTCTGAGGGGCTGAAGAATTGGAGCATAATAATCCCAATTGACCCATTTTCAGGATCGACCCAAAAATTTGTGCGCGCCGCGCCGCCCCATCCAAATTGCCCGGGATAGCGGCCTTTTGACCCTTCCAGCTCAGGCGTGCTTGTCAATTGAACGGAGCCCCCATATCCAAAACCCGCGCCCGTCTCGCCGCCAATCCAAGGCAGTAAGCTCGGCGTGTCGCCCAAATGATCGGTCATCATCAGGCGGACCGTCTCTGGCTCGAGGATGCGCGCACCATTATATTCGCCTTCATTCAAAAGCAGCCGCGCGAATTTCAGCCAATCCTCTGTCGTCGAAGTCAGGCCGCCGCCGCCCGATTCCATCTGTCCGTCTTGAGTGAATGGCGAGGTCTGGCCATCCTCAAACAGGACAAAACTACCATCGGGTTGGAGGGCATAATTAGATGCAAAGCGCGGCTTCAGTTCCGCGGAGACGCGGAAGGCGGTTTCCGTCATCCCGAGCGGATCAAAGAATCTCGCTTTCATCGCCTCTCCCAGCGTTTGCCCCGTCACGACTTCGGCGATGCGGCCCAGAACATCTATGGAATAGGAGTAAAACCATTGCTCGCCGGGTTGCCCCAAAAGCGGCAGTGCGGGCAATTTTTCCATCGTCTCGCCCATGGTCATATCTGTGTCGAAAAGGTCGGCTTGCGCCCAAGCGTCTTCAATCGGATTGCCGCCGAAAATACCATACGCCATGCCCGCGCGGTGGAGGAGCAAATCTTCAACTGTCATGGGGCGCGCTTGGTCGGCATATTGCGGCATCCCATCCGCGCCGGAGCTGACGATTTTCATTTGCGCGAGCTGGGGAATATATTTGGAAGCCGGGTCAGAGAGCTTGAGCTTTCCCTCCTCCATCAGATCCATAATAAGCGCCGAGGTCAAAGGCTTGGTCATGGAATAGACGCGGTAAACCGTATCATCGGCAACGGGCGTGTTGCGTTCGCGGTCGGCCAGCCCGAATTGATTTTTATAAACGGTCTTGCCGTCATCAAACACCAGCGCTTGCACGCCTATAACCTCGCCGCGTTCCACGGCGCCGGACAGCAGCGTATCCATTGCAGCCCTATTAAAAACAGGGGTGTCAAAAACGGGAGGCGCAGTTTCCGCTCCGCCCGAGCAGGCAGATAACCCGAGACATAAGGTGGCTAATAAGGAAGTTTTAAAATTTGTCATAGTCCAAATGAGCCGTTTTTAGCGCCTCGGTCAATAGGCGGCTGGCCATGCGTAGGAATTTCGGGCACGTGCTACTCATGATGATTTGGGTTCGCCGCTTTTTCCTAATTGCAATTATAATATATGTCGTTGTCGTGGCCGTGGTCTTCTTCGCGCAAAGGAAGTTCGTCTACTTCCCTCCGGATTTCTACGCGCCCCCGCCGCAAGGGCTCGCCGAAGTCAAAAGCCCCGCAGGCCATTTGGGCTGGTATAGTCCGGCGGCGCAGGGGCGTCCCACCGTGATGGTCTTTCATGGAAACGCGTCTTCAATAGAGAGCAATATGCATATTTTCAGAGATTTGCACGCAGCGGGATATGGTGTGTGGTCGGTTGGATATCCCGGCTTTCCCGGAAACGCGGGAGCCCCGACGCAGGATAGCCTCATGAAGGCCGCAGAAGATCAATATCAAACCCTACGCGCACAAGAGGTTACAGATATTATTTTTTACGGCACGTCTCTGGGGAGCGGCGTGGCGGCGCAGCTCTCAACACGCTTCGAACCGACGCTCTTAATTCTGGATGCGCCGTTTAATTCAATGACTGATATGGCGCAGCGGCACATGCCATTTGTGCCGGTGCGATTTTTGCTGAAAGATAAGTGGGAGTCTAGCCGCGCCTTAGACGGCAAGGACATTCCGCTTATTTGGATACATGGCACGGCGGATCAGGTCATCCCCTTGGCTCAAGGGCAGAAAATTTTTGACGGATATGACGGACCAAAATCCGGTCATCGCATTAACGGTGCCCACCACACAAACACTTGGCTCAACGGCGGGCGGGAGATCGTTTTGACCGCATTGGAAAACCTGTAATTCCGCACGGGTTTTAAGCTATCACTAAGACAATACGTAATAAGGCAGTCAGTATGATGTCTCCTCTCGCTTTGCACGCTGTCTCTAAATCCTTTGGAGGCAAACCCGCCGTCTCGGACGTCTCTTTTAAAATTGAACCGGGCGAGATTGTTGGCTTTTTGGGGCCAAACGGCGCGGGCAAAACAACAACCCTACGAATGGCCCTGGGCCTTATCAAGCCGGACAGCGGATCTGTGGCGCTATTTGGGCAAACACCGGGCGAGGAGGCCTTTGGACGGATCGGGTTTCTTCCAGAAGAGCGCGGCCTCTATAAGAAGCAAACCGCGCGCGAAGCGATTGCGCATATGGCGCGCCTAAACGGCATAAAGAAACAGAAAGCTTTCAAGCTCGCCGACGACATGCTCGACCGATATGGTCTGGGCGAAGCCAAGCGCAAAAAGAATAAGGATATGTCGAAAGGTATGGCGCAGAAGGTACAGCTGCTCGCTGCCATCGCCCATGACCCTGAATTTCACATTTTGGATGAACCCTTCTCGGGTCTCGATCCTGTAAACCAAAAAATTCTCGAAGATATTGTCCGCGAAATCGCGTCGCGCGACCGGACCATTATCTTTTCAACCCATGTCATGGAACATGCGGAGCGGCTTTGCGATCGCATCATTCTCATGGCGTCGGGCCGGAAAGTCTTTGACGGCACGACTGAAGCGGCGCTCGCCCATGCACCGCGCCGCGTCATTTTGGCGTCCGATATGGACGGGCTTACGGAACTCGCGGCCCCGTTCGCGTCTGAGATTGAGACGCGGCCAAATCAGGAATTATCTTTAACACTTAAACCCGGCGCGCAGGCGCATGACATTTTAGAGCGATCCGTTGCGCAAGAGCTTCGCCTGACGAAATATGAACCCATTCGCCCAACCCTGCATGAAGCCTTCGTGACATTGGTTGGCGAGGACGTCCGTAAGGATATGGACCTGAAAGCAGAGGGTTTCGAATGAGTATTTTGCCAAAAGTAAACTTGCGCCGGACCTTCCTGATCGCGCGGCGCGACTACATTGGATATGTCAAAACATGGGGGTTTTGGATTTCCTTCCTGCTTCCCTTCATTTTTGGCGGCTTCGGATTTTTAATGGCCAGCGCAGATTTGGATCTGACGCCCACACAACAGGTGGCAGTTCTTGACGAGACAGGCTTGCATGCCGACCGCCTTCTGGACCTATATAATGAAAATCTGGAAGATAAGGCTCAAGCCATCCTCTCGACAAGATCCTACTTTATTCAGGATCGAGACAAACGTGCTGAATTTGATAAAATCTTGCGAGCAGATGGAACCAAAGCCGCGCAGAAATACCTTGCTGAAAACGTCCCAAATGTAAGCGTTGATTATGAACCGCCGGAAGCGGAATTTAAAATTGTGCCCGCACCGGCAGACACGCTCGAAGAACTCTTGCCCTATCTTAAAGGCGAAGCACTTCTCAGTGTTGACGGTAACGAGGTCGAGTTAGGCGGGGTAATTATATTCAAATCCGGCCCCACGCCAAGCCAGCCCGAAGCTCAGTATTGGTCTACGAACATCAGCAAGCTCGACGTCCCAAATCTCGTGAACCATTACTTGCGCCGATTAGCGCGAATTACCTATCTCGAAACGGAAGGATTGAATGTCTCTGAACTTGATCGGCGGGTCGCGCTCGCGCCGGAAGCTGAACTTTTCAATCCGATAAAAACAGTCAGCGATGATCAAGGCGTCAACGCCAGCGATACCGTACCTTTTGTCGTCGCGACCGTTCTGGCCTTCATGTTGTGGCTCACGGTTTTCTCCGGTGCCTATATGCTACTGACCTCCATGCTGGAGGAAAAGCTCAACAAATTGCTCGAAATGATGCTGGCCTCAACGCGTTTTTCTGAAATCATACTCGGTAAATTATTGGGCGTTGCCGCGCTGACATTATCCATGATGGCGCCCTATATTTTATTAGGGATTGCAGGCGTTATCGGTTATATTGCTCTTGGTCCGGACCAGGATGTCGTCAGCGGTCTCGTTGCGGCTTTTAATGCCAAGATGATAATCTTTCTGATCATTTATCTTGTTTTGGGTTACATTTTATACGGCGCGTTTTTTATCGCTTTAGGGTCGCTATCCTCATCCATGCAAGATGCGCAAACGCTTACGACGCCGATCCTATTTGTCTTGATGGCCTGTGCCGCTGTTATACCCTTAGGCCTTACCGCGCCGGACAGTCCTCTGCTCCGCATCGCAACCTTCATTCCCTTCTCGGCGCCCTTCGCGTCAATCGTGCGTCTGCCCTCCGACCCTCCGCTTTGGGAGCTCTTGCTCTCGACCGCTTTTCTCTCGATCTTATGCTTGGGTACAATTGCTATGGCAGGACGTATTTTCAGATATGGCGTTTTGTCGGGGGCCGGCGCAGGTGTCGTCATATCCTGGTTCAAACGCGTAGTCCTGCGGCGCAACGCCTAGGTGACATCATGTCATAGGCTTCCTATGTAACGTCCATGTCTGAACCAGATAAAATCCGCGACGCCATATTACAGGCCGCCCTCAAAATCGCGCCCTTCGAAGGCTGGACGACGCTGACGCTTAAGCGCGCTGTCAGAGACGCAGCCTATCCCGACGGATCGGCCGAACTTTATTTCGAAGGCGGGATTGGCGAGTTACTCACATACTGGTCCGCCGCCTTGGACCGCCAAGCCGAGTTGGAAATATCAAAGCTTGATTTGGAAGCGTTGAAAATTCGCGACCGCGTCACGCAAGGCGTGTTAGCGAGGCTTGAGGCTATTGGGACACATGAAGAAGCCGGACGGCGCGCGTCTTCACGGTTGGTTCTACCCGATCTTGCTGCGACGGGATTTAAGCAAATTTGGCAATCCGCAGATATGGTTTGGCGCGCCATTGGCGATACATCTACGGACGCGAATTTTTATTCCAAGCGCGCCATTCTCTCCACGGTGATTGGATCAACGCTTCCTGTTTGGCTGGCGGATCAATCGAACGACAAAACACACGCTAGGGCCTTTTTGGATGACCGTATCTCTAACGTGATGAGTTTTGAAAAAATGAAATGGCGCGTCAAAAGCGCAACACAGGATTTTCCCAATCCAGCGGAACTCCTTGGCCAATTACGCTATGGTGGATTGGACATGATGACCCGACCAAAAAAAGGACGGGCGCGTAGAAGGCGCTATTCTCGCTGAGGGGTTTTCAAGGCCTGTTCCCATACGGATTTAGCTAAGCCGTCAAAAATTTCGGATACTGTATCACTTTTAGTTGCCGCGGGCTGGCCCGTGTCTCCACTTTCCCGAATGCTTATATCAAGGGGGGCGGCTCCCAGATATGGGATCTCCATTTTTTTTGCATCACGCCTTGCACCGTCTTGTCCAAAAATATGATGCGGAGCCTGACAACTCGGGCAAATAAAGACTGCCATATTTTCGATCAAACCTAGAACAGGAATGTCTACCTTATTGAACATAGCCACACCCTTTCTGGCATCAAGTAGTGCGAGATCCTGAGGCGTTGAGACAATGATAGCGCCGCCGGGTTTGACATCTTGCGCTAGCCCAAGCTGCGCGTCCCCGGTTCCGGGCGGCATATCTATCAGAAGGACATCCAACGCCCCCCAATCTACATCCCACAGCATGCGCGCAATAGCGCCTTGAACAAGCGGACCCCGCCAAACGATGGGACTGTCATCAGGCGTGAGATAAGCAATCGACATGGTTTGAATGCCGTGGACTTCAATAGGCACTATAATTTTTCTGGAGCCCACCGAGACAGCGCGGGCTTGCTGGCCGCTCGTGCCAAACATCAAGGGTAAGCTGGGGCCATGGATATCGGCGTCCAGTAAACCTACCTGTAGGCCTTGTTTCGATAGTGCAATCGCAAGGTTAGCCGCCATTGTAGATTTACCTACGCCGCCCTTGGCGGAGGACACCGCGACAATTCGCTTAACTTCGCCATCACCTTGAACGCCTTCCGGTCGTCGGGCTTGATGCGGGTTCGCTCGAGATCTCCCGCCGACCTGAGGTCCGGCTTTGTGAGCTGATAAAACAACCTGCGCGCGGCTGACGCCGTTCAAGGCCTCAAGCGCTTTTTGTGCGGCCTCTCGAACTGAAAAAAATGAGTCTGCGTCAACCGGCGGAATTTGGAGGACGGCCTGAAGGACACCGTCCTTATTTTCTAACGCTGCTAACCGACCGGCAGAAATTATATCGCCGGATTTGATGGGATCCCTTATCGCGGAGAGAGCCTTCAAGGCATCATTTTCAGAATAGGTCATTAATTCGGCGCGGGGGCCACGTTGACAGGTTTTAACGACCGACAAGCCAGTGAAATTTCGCCGCGTGGCGACATGCGCAAGGGCGCTTGTGTCTTATCATCCGAGCGCATGAGTAAGTCACCATTTGGCGCAACGGAAAAATCGCGAACGGTCAGCGGCAAAACCCCGAGGTGTTTAACTATCGGACGGCTTGTTGTGAGGTCGACCTTATAAGCTGACATATCGCGGGAATCGACGCCCCATTGATCAATGACCCAAAAACGATTTGTGCTCTCGCCGAGCTTTAGCAATCGATCGGGCAGAACTGCAACGGGACCGTCAAACCGTCCGATCTGCTCAAAACCGCCCGACTTATTATCGAAGTGCATCAAAGCGGCGCCAGAATGGGCGGATTTGATGTCCTGTTTTTGCAAATTATAGCCAGCGAGCCATCCCGTTTCACTCGGATGTGCCGAGGATAAAAATTTACGGTCTAACACCACTCTGGCAGAGTTATCTGCCGTCATCCATGCCAGTTTAAAGAAAGGCATTTGCGAGAGTCTGTCATTTGAATCAAATTTTGAAATAATACACGTTGATTTCCCGGACGCCTCCGCCGGTAATTTGAGTGTTTTGCGCGCTAAATCCCGTATGGCTTTCACCGGATGATTTAGTTTCGCGCGGAGAAGCGGCGCATGAGCGGGTTTTGCCTGTGCCGCCCCGGCAGAGAAGGACCTTAAATCATCAGCGCGGATGAGGTCACTGACAACTTTATCGTGAGAGCTAAGACCTTCAAACGCCGCCGCAATGCGATCTCTATTTATCCATTTCTCTTCAAGCGCAATCTTCCAAATCAGGTTCAACTCGTTCTCAGCTTTCAAGCGTTTTAAGGACGCGAGATAGTCATTTTGCGTCACAAAAGGCTGTTGGCTTACAATAAACATAAGCGCCTGTGCGCGGGCCGGGGTAAAGTCAGGAAGCTCACTTTGACCTGAGCTTAAAACCGCATGCATTCCGGCGGCCCTGGCGGGAACAGATTGTTTCTGGTCACCGGACACATCGCCTGCGAACTTTAGATAAAACCCATCGGCGCGATTTGCGTGACGCCGTAACAACAACTCTCCAATGGCTTGAGATTGCTTTGGCGCGCTAAATTTGTTCATTTCGGACAACAGCGTCGTAAACGCTTGAGACGGGTTACTCCGATAAAGCGCTCCATAGGCGGCCATCGCAAGCTCAGTGTCTCCGCTTCCAAGAAGGCTTGAGAAGAAGTCTTCATGGCCCTTCGGGTTTAATCTTTCGACATAAGGAGCGGCCTCTGAAATCGGGTCTTGAGCTAAAGCCAGAGACAAGGGCTGAAGTAATTCTTGGGATACCGGGCGACGAATAATGGACGGCGAAAGTTTACGGAGCGCAGTTCTTGCTGTCTCGCGCACAGCGGGATTTTCGCTGCCCAGAGTCAAAAGAAGGATATCTCTAGAAAAAGGGTCCCCGTTCAGCAGAAACGGAAGATATATCTCTGCTTTGTCCAGCGACCAATTTTTCTTCAGCGTCACTTTTTCGCCAGGCGTTAACGGAGCGGCCCTGGCAATCATACGCGCAATATCGGCATTGCCAGCTTTGCTTTGCAAAATATCCATGAGCGCTTTTCGCCCGGCGGGGCCAAAGCGCTGAAACTCTGACTCTAAAACCTCGTAGTCAAACTCAGAAGCTGAATGCCGCCGAATGATATCCACGCAAAAGCGTAGGGTTGAACAAACATTTCTCTCCTCCGGCGTCAGGCTAGAAGCACTTGCTGTCGGCGCGGCTAGGCCGGTAAATGCCAACGAAAGCGCCAAAATCTTGATATGTGTAGAGAGTTTCACATCAGTGATGTAATTCAAGACTAACCTAGCAACAAGCCGTACATCTTTATTTGCGCATAAAAAGGATTGGCGTCTATATTAACTTGAAATCGCAGACCCTGATGAAACATGAGATGACGCCCCACCGTATCATCAGTTTATGACTCGTCATAGTTTACGTACATAACCATTTGAGGTGATTTGGCGCAGGGCCTGAAAGGCCCTGCGGTTAGGTATAACAATTCGCCGAAACAAGATGGTGCTGCCTCGTTAGTGGGAATTACGAATTCCAAAATCATATACTGAAGAGAGCGATCACCAAAACCTAAATCCGGCGTCTTTCGACTGGATAGCCTTTAAGTGAATGCCTAGCACTAGGGTCAAAGATGACCCGATGTTCTATTTTCCAACAAAGTATGAGTAAATGTCTATAAAAATTGAAAAAGCGAAACACCCTGCGATAGAGGGGTAATTTCGGTTATAGCTGAAACCATTTATATGCAACCTAGGACTTAATCTGTGCGTAAAAGAATTTCGATCCCGCCCCCTGCACAATTCCAATCCTATTCGCCGTCGCAGCTTTTTAGGTTTTTCTTCAAGCTCGGAAAGTGGACGGAGGAAGGTTTTAGTTCCGAGTTTCAAACCTATACGAAGGGGATACTGATTAGCTCGGTAACGATTAATAAGTGGAAGAACCATGACGTAATACCCAGGCGATATGCGGGACAATTATTCAAATTAATACAAAAGACCTTTGAACCCGCCATTGCCTCAGAATGGATGCAGGCTTTCGAGATTGTGTGGGCGACACATCTTGCGCGTGCTGCAGAGAGTAGCGATGACAGCAAATCAGAGGGTAATCGCACGGCATCCTCAGATGCAATTTGCGGGCAACACAATGATTGGATCAAGGCCCTCTATCAAGAGAATTTATTTAGTGAAGATTTTTCGGCGCAGGATATTTACGTGCCCCTCGAGCTCATCGAGACACAAGACGGCGATTTGCTTCTTTATAGCGATGAAGATTTTCTAACCTTAATCGGATCAGAGAAAAATACTGACTGGATATCCATTATAGGACCGTCCGGCTCCGGGAAATCAATGTTAGCCCTGCACTTGGCGCAACGATTAACGCAGACTGAGATCATGCCCATCTATCTTCGGGGTCAGAACATCTCCGATATTGAAATAGATACGCATCAAGTCAAGCGGCCCGTCATTGACTCTTTTTCTGCCAAGTCTTTTTTGAAACACTTTCGTGCGTCGTCTAAAAAGGCGGCCTGTCTCATATTGGATGGAATAGACCAGATTTCGGGAACTTGGGAAGACGTTATTAAACTTCTCACGAGTTTACAGCTTGAGCAAAATGTCTGCCAAGCCCATGGTAAGACCCTATCGATAATCATATTTGGACGCGAGACGGACCTTGATTTTATTGCGCAGGAAAAGTCGGTGCCGCCCGGAAGACGGTTTGAGATCTTAGGTCTGGATGGTCGTTGTAGAGCATTCAAGAATACAGATAATCTGAGTGTAGGCGAAGATTTGCGGGCCATGTGGTGGAAGAAATTCTTGGCGGCCACGGGAAGAAAGCCGGACAGAACCCTACCAGATTTCCTGTGCACGGAGTATGCCGATTTTCATGAATTTGGCTCTGATCCACTTTGGACGTTTTTCATTTGCCAAACCGCGTTCAACCACAATGCTAATAAAAAACTTCAACCTCACGAGACTGTCAATAAATACACTTATACAGAAAACACCAATATTATTTATCGCAGCATCGTAACTTATACTGGCTCGACTGAATCTTTAAAATTTAGAGCGAATTCTGAACATGAAACCTATCTTGCCCGGCTACAGAACCTTGCTGTTGAGCAGTGGCAGGTCGGCCGGGATGAAGTGACGCCATACAATGCTGAATTCGTCCATGAAAATTTTTCGCACTACCTCGTAGCGACGCGACTCATCGATCAGTTTATAAACGTTTTAAACGCAATGAGCGACACAGATAGATTTGATGAAGCCCTTGAAGACTGGGCGGCCGTTTCAAACCAAGGTTCACATAATCCTATTCTCGCTGATTTCTGCCAAAACGAAGCTAGTCTAAGATCTGCTGATCTTCCGGATTTTAAATGGGATGCCGCGTTATCCTTAATTAAGAATCAGCTGAATGTAGACCACTATGCGGGAAAAGGCCTCAGCACCGTTTCCAATATTCTGAATTCAGCAAGCCTGCTCTTTTTTATCTGGTCATGTTTTAATTTGGAGCGTTATAACGCTTTAGGTGCACATCGGACGTTTTCTGACGTCCCAATAGACTTTGGCAACTCAACGTTAAGACAGCTTTATCAGACAAGTTATTTGACCTTCCCAAATGACGCTCTTGATGATCCCATTTTAGGCCACCAAACATTCCTAACGCCTTCATTGTCGGCCCTTCATTTAACGGCTGCGGATCTGAGTCAGCTAAGTTTCAGTCTTGGCCACATGGAAGGGTTTAAGTGTGAGACCTCCAGTTTTGCCATGACCCACTGGAGCCATGTGAAGATAGCTAAATCAACATTCGAAAAATCAGCATTCACACAAGCGCTTTACCATGGGTGTAGGTGGCAAAATTCAGATTTTTCTTCCTGCCTGTTTCAAGGCTCAAACGTACATAATTCCTCATTTTTGGACTGCCGGCTATCTGACATTTTTTTCTCGCAGTGTCATTTCTCTGATGTGGATTTCTTATCCTCAACATTCAAAAACACTATTTTTGACCGATGTATTTTCGCAAATTGTGGCTTTGAAACGGTGGCAGAGAATTCGACTGTCAACGGCATTGAATTCAGACATTGCACATTTCTGAACATGGCAAAATCCCTTCACGCATTTTCGCGAGATAGCCTGACGCATTGTATCATTCAGACAGGTGCAGAAGCTGAAGAAATACTAAAAAATCTCTTTTAGAAAAACAAAAAACAACTCCAAAACAGGCACTTAAAAAGACAAGATTCTAATCGGATAAGTTTTAGTTTATGGTTTAGCGGCTTTTTTGACTGCAAGGACGGGTGACTTAAGGACACCCAAATGCGCAAATTAAACACGTCTCAGAGACGCACAATCAATCTGCTGATCATCCGATCGCTTTTCGTAAAACCCCGTATATGTTTTTGCACGCCGGCCAAAATTGCGTCTGTAAAGACGTGAGCCATCTTGCCGAGCCCGAACATCTCAAACGAAAGGCTATTGTTTCATTCGCGATAGAGGTAATGACAGCTGGGTTGGGCTTTATGAGCCGCGCGCTCTTCCGACGCCGGCGCCCGGAGCGTTTGGCTTTCGCGTTCGCAGAACTCTATTCAAAACTGTGGGATTATGCTGAACATTCCATTTCTCACGAAGGCTTTCAACTCCCGGGCGCGATAGGAAATGGCCCCGTACACAACATCAATCGCTTGTTGTTGGAATTATACGGAGGCAAATTTGCCAGCTTGTCCATGAACGGGTCTTCAGGCGCGCTTATCACGCTGCTTACGGCGGTTTTGCCTAAACTACAAAAGGACAGGGACCTGATCCTGTTTGATGATATGTGTCATCAGAGTGCGATTGGCGGGTTGATTTTCGGCCGTTGGAACGCCGTACGTCTTAAAAGATCGATTGACCCTGTGCACAAAACAGCGCGGCCACTGACTTTCGACTGCGTAAAAAAAACGATTCAAACACATGGTGCAAACCGGATCGCAGCCATCCTTATTGTAACCCCATGTTACGATGGATTTAGCTCCCCCTCCGAAAATCGAAAAATCTATGCTCTCGCAAAATCTCTGGGCATAACAGTTATCATAGATGGTGCTTGGGATTCTGTCAGGTTTCGTCGCGACAATCCAACTTCCTGTTCGCTGGAATCAATCTGCGATATTTGGATCACAAGCCCGCATAAGCGTGGCCTGACGCCATCAAGTCTTGGGTGCATAATTACACAATGCGAAACCATTGCGCGGCTTTGGGATGAAGCTCAAGACTTAGGGTTTCGGTCGTCGAGCATTTCATTTGTAGAGATAATGATCGCCGAACACAGGCTGCAGCAAGTTGTAAATGGCGACTGGAACACCGCTTTCTCTCAAGCGGAACAAAGCGCCCAACGACTTCGAAACCATATCCCAAAAATACACCCGAGCCTACTAATCATTGAACCAAAGCACGTCGGAGCCGAGTCGTCGGAGCCCGCACATATTTTGATTGGGACGCATAAACTCCCTGATTTAGATGCCCGTAAATGGGCGCGAATTCTTTCCTCCGAATTTGGACTGGATGCCGAAAAGGCAACGGCCTCAACGCTTTTATTATTATGCGCGTCGCCCGCTCATTTCCATCGAATCGAAGAGATTAAAATAATTCTGACGAAATCCTTCAAAATAGCTCTCAGTGAAATCGGTGTTTCAAATGAAAAATAATCCATCTACGCAAGATAAAGTATTCGCGCCTTGGGACGCGCATATCGCCCAGACAAAAATAATCTCCATTGATGAAGCAAATGGTCAACTGGCGGCATCGACAATACGTCAATATCCACCCGGTATTCCGGACGTTATACCGGGCATGCGCTATACGGAAGAAACAGTCGCTCGTTTAAACTCTGCTGCCGCTGCCGGTGTTGATTTGATTGGGATGGAAAACGGATCGGCGCGGCTTGTAGAAGTCGCGTGTGATGACATTAAAAGGACAAATTCGCTTTCCATTAGAACATTTGATAGCGACAAAATAAACGCTGGCCGTGCAGACGAAATTGCCGATTTCTTTCGCGCGCAGTTTAGCGTCTCCCCCTATTATCACTTCGCGTTTCATGAGAGCGACCCTTTGCAATCCCTGCCGCAGAATTTGGACTTTGCCGCCTATGCCGTTAGTACAGCGCTTTCGGACGACAAGAAACGGCGCGCTTGTCAGGAAACACTCAGGGACATGGCCTTCCGAGAAACACTCGGGTCAAAACCAAGTCTTAATTCCGGCGCGTCGATATTACCCAAAGGGTTTCATCACTGGACGGATCAAGTGATTTGCCGGGATAAAATTAGAGACAGATTATCTGACCCAGGTTATGTGACGCTCATTAGAGACAAAAACTCGGGGCAACTGGAGGGGCTACTCCACTCAAGACTGGGGACGATTGAGCGGCTCTTTCACAGCGAAGAATGGTGTAACCCCCATATTTTTAGCGCGTTTTCTGACGCGGCATTCCACGCGAGTCCGGAAGATTTTTATAATAAAATAGAATATCACTTTGGGCTCAAACCCACGGATCCCGTCATGACAATTTCCGCGCAAATCCTCACGCCGGCCGCGCAAGGTGGAGAGGTTTTTTATGACATGATGCGATCAATGGCGGAGCGCATTATCCCGGCACATACCCGGCTACCGCTCTTATGTGAAATCCCGCGTTACGGAACGGCGCATACACTCAATAGGGCCTTCACTGACCGGATCGTCTTTGGCGTATTAAAAAACACCCACCCTCTCGTCTTTTGCAAACAAACCTCGCAGGCGCTCTTCCCCTTTATCAGTGAAAAATCACACTGGCAGTCTGCGCTGCGAGCCGCCGTCCAAGACAGTCGACATTATCGATCAAAATATTACGTCCCGCTGTCAACCGACCATAATGCGGTAGAAGTTCGGCCAAATGGACAATTAGGCTTGGCCGTATTTGCGACGGAAGATATACCTAGCGGCGCAACCATCGCTGTTTTCACCGGAGAACGATATAAATCAGAAACAGCCCTGGGCCTGCCGGAAATAATGCGCGACCACGCAATTCAAGTTGGGAAGCAAGACTATGTTTTCGGCCATAAAGGCCTGGCGCACAGATTATGCCATTCCTGTGATCCAAATTGCGGCATTCGAAACCTGACAGAAATATTTGCGGTTAGAGAGATTGCCGCAGGCGAGCAAATTACTTGGGATTATCGATGCTCTGAGAACTCTGACTGGGTTCTTGAGGAATGCCTATGCGGAGCGGAGCGATGCACAGGTTCCGTAAAAAACCATGACAGCCTGCCTCAAGATATTAAAGCCGAGTATGTTGCCAAAGGCATGGTCTCGGAATGGATAAAAGCCTAGGATCCCAAATCAGCCTTAGGCGGATTTAGCTCTGTAGTATGATCCCCCAATAAACTTAAAAATCCATAATGCTGGTCCAGCAGTCGGGTCGGCGTGTTGCGATCCGGATCAGTTCGAATGTCTAATCTTAAAATGGTCCGGTCCCGGATCATAGCCAAATCATCTTTCAAGGTACTGGCCTTTATTCCCAGGTCCGTTGCCTGTTGGTCAAAATTCTGAAGCGGTGAATTAATATATTTTCTCAAATTCGAAAGCCGACTTTCGGTCATACCCGACAGTAATAAAAACATTTTTTTAAGTCTCACTTCATCAAATACGCCCGACCGAAAGAGCCAAGCCAACGCAAATGGAAATGATGCCAGCTCCATTTTAACGTGATCAAAAGAGACCCAATCCGTATTATCCGCATCGCCCAAGTAATCAAAAGACAGAAAGGTGCTTTCATGGCCGGGGTATAGAAACCCAACCGACATTGCGTGGTGAATTCCATATTTGTGACAATGATTGACAAAAAAGGGGTGTTCCTCAGCGCGCTCACTTCTGCAAATATAGGTGTAATTAAGCGCCCGTCCCGGGTTTGCATATACAAGCGGAGAGAGGTCATCTAAGTGTGCATGTTGCATGTAACTTGCGATAATCTCGTCGGGTAAGTTCCAATTAACCGATTCTAAGCCTTTGACCTCCCCTTTTTCAGATAACGTAATCTGACTCGTCGTACAAAACTCATACGTAAAGTCCGGAAAAATACGTTCGAATACTTGATTCTGAAACCCGGAAAACGCCAAATTTCCATCGGGCGTCCTTGGTAGAGATTTAGCCGAGGCCAAAACTTCGTCCAAAGATTCACTCTTGAGTAAATTTTTGACAGCATTTTTAAATTGTCGGGCAGAACCGCTCATTGGAGACCTATACTGAAGTCATAGAGGCAGGGTCCCGAAATCATCAACTAACATCCCCGAGCGCATGACAAGTTGCTCTCGCTATACAACTTTGACCGAAATTGGGAACAACCTTTCGTAAAAAACTATAGGTTTGAACGGCCAGCGTAATGAATACCCCATATTAACATTTAAGAACTCGAAGCGCGTAACGCGACAATATTGCGGTAACGAAATTACCCGAACAATTCATATATCGACATATTGAAATATAATGTCATTTTGGTGGGCGATACTGGGATTGAACCAGTGACCCCTACAATGTCAATGTAGTGCTCTCCCGCTGAGCTAATCGCCCGTCCAAAACTGAACGTTTTAACGAGGCAGTAAAAACACGCTCGTCTTCGGAAACGGCGATATACGCAAGGTCTATAGGACTGGCAAGCCCTAATCCCTCGTGAATAACAGCCTTCTAAAAAGTCTTTAAAGTATAGTTTAAGCCGCGATCAGGCGTTCGACTTCTTCTACTAATTGACGCAAATGAACCGGCTTGGATAAGACGGTTTGGTTGCTTGCATCCTGATCGCTCATCGCAACAGCCGCGAATCCCGTAATAAACATGATTTTAATACCCGGCGAGAGCGTTTCCGCGTGTTTTGCAAGCTCAATACCGTCCATTCCGGGCATCATAATGTCTGTGAGAAGCATATCAAATGCGCCATCTGCGAATTTAAGCGCGCGCAACGCACGCTCGCCATCGGCGCAGGCAATCACATGATGACCGGCTTTTTCAAGCGCTTTTTCGAAGAACCGGCGCATGCCATCATCATCTTCTGCGTATAAGATTGTTGCCATGTTTCTAATCCCGGTCGTGTTTCATCTTGATTGCCACCTCACTATTATGCAATGATTCTGCCAACTCGCATGCGTTTAGCCATGTTAGTTTAAAATTGTCTAAGGACATCATTCATTTTGCCTTTATAATTAAGAAGATGAAGTTTCGGATATCAGGACAGCGAGAAGACCTAGCGCCCTTTGGCGCCGGGTATAAAATAACCTTGCCGGCCGTTTGGGCTGCCGGTGTGATTTTTGCCTCTCCGCATTCTGGTAGCCTGTATCCGGCCGCCCTTTTTAAACGGTCGAAACTTTCTGCTCATCAGCTTCGGCGCAATGAGGACATCTTTATTGAGCAGCTTTTCGAGTCTGTAGTTGAGGCAGGTGCGCCTTTATTGCAGGCGGTTTTTCCGAGAGCGATAGTTGATGTAAATCGGGCCGAGACAGAACTACCTGATCATTGGTCCACTTTGCGGCGCAGCGATGAAGACGCACCATCTACCCCGAGAGCGGCCGCAGGACTGGGAGTCGTCCCGACTTATCTATCGGAAAAATTACCGATTTACACGCGTCTTCCAACAGAAAAGGACGTCCAACAAAGATTGAACAGGCTTTACAGACCATATCATGGCACTTTAGCCCGTCTTATCAATGATGCTAAGTCAAGGTTTGGTCGAGCCTTACTCATAGATTGTCATTCTATGCCGGGATTTGCTCCCATGGGGTCACGCCGACCAGATATTATACTAGGAGATCGATTTGGAACATCCTGTCATGCGGATACCATTATCCAATTCAAGCGCCTTTTCACCCAGGCCGGTTATAGTGTCGGCGTAAACTACCCCTATGCGGGCGGGTACACGACAACGCATTATGGCAATCCAAAGGACGGCGTTGAAGCCATCCAAATCGAAATTAATCGAGACTTATATGTTAATCCGGTCACGCTGGCGAAAAAATCAGGATTTGCAACGTTAGAAAAAAATCTTCGATCAATAACGCTTGAAATTATACAATCCGCAAGGCCCGAAGACTTGGCGGCGCAATAATAAAATCAAATTTCCCCGGATACGAGAATTTTTGGCATGCGACTTGCTCTCCTTAGAGGAGAAGACAACAGAAATTTTTCGGGGACCCCCTCATGACAAATGATATCGACCTCCATGTTGGCAAACGCCTGCGCCGTCGCCGCCGCCTCCTAGGGCTCACCCAGCAGACCCTGGCTGAGCAAGTCGGCATTCGATTTCAGCAGATTCAAAAATATGAATGCGGCGCAAACCGAGTCTCAGCCGCTCGTCTGTTCGAACTTTCCGAGGCTTTGTCCGTGCCTATCCAATATTTCTATGAAGGTTTAGGATCGCACGATCCCCTCGATGGGAATGTTGATACAGATATGATTGCGCCGGATGTCTTATCGCGCAAAGAGACAATGGATCTTGTTAGGGCCTATTACGCGATGGATGATGCGCCTCGAAAACATCTTCTGGATCTAGCCAAATCTCTTGAGCAAGCCAACAAGCCCAAATTACGTCTCGTTGCCCAATAAAGGGTCGCGTAATTAATATTGTGAGCGGGACGCAATAGACAGTCCGCCGTCAGCCTGATAGCTGGCATTCATGATATCTTCTGCAGACATTGATGAAAGACTGACCCATTTTGAGGATCTCGCAAAAATTGCACGCGAGATTACGCTACCGCTTTTTTCCGCGCCCAAAGGCGTTGAGAATAAGGCCGGCGGACAAGAATATGACCCGGTCACCCAAGCTGATATAGACGCCGAAGACGCGCTGCGCGAATCTATTCGTAGCGCCTTTCCTGATGATTCCATCGAGGGTGAGGAGCGGGACGACTACCGAGGTAAAAACGCGTTTTCTTGGACGTTGGACCCTATCGACGGAACCCGAGGTTTTGTTGCCGGCGTTCCTGTCTGGAGCACTTTGATAGCGCTATCCCATGACGATGTTCCGGTATTGGGGATGATAGACCTGCCCGCATTAGACACATGCTATATGGGCCGAATAGATGCGGTTGAACGCCGGGCTTGGGTTGAACGAAAACGATCCCCAAATGCCAAACTTCAAACCAAACCCTGCCCGGAAATCAGAGATGGAATATTAGGCTGCACCGCGCCCTTTGGGATGTTTACGCATGGTGAATTGGCAGCATTCAAAATTATCGCCGCGGGCACGAAGTTCATGCGATTGGGCTTGGATGCTCTAGGCTACGGATTACTTGCCGAGGGCCGTATGGATATTCTGCTCGAAGCCGATTTAAAACCCTGTGATGTCAGAGCTCTTATCCCCATTGTCGAGGGCGCTGGGGGACGGCTGACGAATTGGGAAGGCGGCAGCGCCGTTGATGGCGGGCGTGTTGTGGCCGTTGGGGATGCGGGATTATTACCCGAACTTTATACCTATCTGGGCCGTGCTCTAGATTAGAAAATTATTATTATGGCGCGCTTAAGACCTGACGTTCTTCCACAGGTCCGAGCGTATCTGCGGAAGGACTGATCCGGCGTAACAATCCGCTCGCGGTATTCTGATCAAATTTCACGCGAAGCTGTAGGTAAGCACCCTTGCGCGCATATTCCGCCGCTTCAAAATCATTATCTTTGAAGCCCTGAACATTATAGCCTGCACTAATCCAAACATTATCCACCGGAGAAACACCCACACTCGGTCCCCATGAATAAGCTGTTCCGACTTCATTATTCGTCAAAAGAGAGCCGCGCAGACCAAGGTCAATACGTTCAGTCACATCAAATCTTCCCTCTGCGCCGACTAAATGAGTCCAATTTGAGAGGTTTTCCGATCCGAGGCCTGTCTTCACATATTTCGTTCCGACATTTGCCGTCACCTGTAGGCGGTCCGTCACCATCGTGTTCACCGCTGCATTATTGACCAATTTCGTCGTATTAATATCGCTCACAGACTGCGTGTTGATAAGATCAAGACGATTAAAGATGACGGTATCTTCATCGCTTGGGCGCCAAGACGCGCCCAGGCGCGCCTCATACCTTTTATCTGACCCGGAACCATCTGCGGCTGTCGTAATATGTCCGCGCCCTGTTGCAGCGAGTGATAATGTTTCTGACAAATCACGTGTCGCAGAACTTGCGAGCACCCAAGTGCGATCTTCTTCATTATCCCGGACTTCAACGCGGCCGGACACACTCATGATTTCATCGCGATAAGCCGCGCCGACATAGATAGATTGAAAGTCTTCATTAATTTCAACCGGGGAAATAACGGTGTCAGGCGCCACTTGGACAAAGTCATCTTCGGCGCTTAGTACGCGGCGAGTTCGCACGCCCACTTGACCGGAGAGTTTTTCCGTAAACCGAACAGTTTGATCCAGTCCAACTGTCGCGCCAAGGCGGCGACCGCTGTCATTTGTCAAATTATCAGCCGCAGCGGTTGCTGTCCCCCCGGCCCACGGTGTTGCCGAAACACCCAAAGTCGTATTCACGGATTGCTGTCCGCCTCCATTTAATAATTCGTGGCGCAAATTCACAACGGCGACATTTCCAAGACGCTTATCCACGCCCAGCATCAAGCGCTGCGGCTGAGACGAAACTTCATCATTTCCATTGATCGGCGTTTCGGCAGAAGCCTGAACCGTAATACCGAGTTTGCTAATATCATAAGACGCGCGCGCCACAGCCAACATAGAGGTACGATCCTCAGCATTAGTCAGTTTATCTTGGGTCAGGCGCACGCCTCCGGTAATATCTAGTTTCGTACCATCTTGAGTCGCTAAAAATTCACCGCTTGTTCGAGCGTCACCGGTTCCAAGATTTTCTTCACGGTAAACTTGGGACTCCAATTTCCGAATCGAACGACGACCGCTTTCTTCGTCAATCGATTCTTGAACTTTCAGCGAACCGCGCATGCCGTAGCGGCGAACACCATTTGTATTTGAAGCAGTTTGCCCCAGTCCAAAATTTCCGTCTTCTTCCCGGTAATAGGCCTCTGCCAATAATTTTTCAGACGTGTGAACGACTTCCAAGAGCTTTGCATCCGCCACACCTTGCCCATCATTGGATTGATCCGTCACAGCATATTCTGCCCGCAACTCAGTTGAGTTGGAAAGTTTGGCAATGACATCAATTCCAATTTGGTTTGACTTCGAACCTGCCGCTAATGCGCTTCCATTTTCATGCGTAAAAGTCGATCCAACTTGCAACTTGTCATCCATGAATTGCGCTTGGACGCGGCCGCCAGCCGTAATATTTCGCTCAGCATCTTCAGATGTTTCGTAATCTACCACGATAACATTCGGGTTAAATTCAGCATCAGTTGCATCAACGGGAAGACGGAAAATCAACTCGCCGGTGAAATAATCCAATGTGTAGTCTAAATAGCGAACAAGCGTTTTGCGCTCGATGATGACATCCGGACGGACACGGTCCCGTGTTTCCACAATGATTTCTTCTGATTGCGGAATCACGCGGTCATGAGTTAATTGATACGGGCCGGACAGTCCGTCTGCCGCGATCTCGTCTTTCATAAATCCTTGATTGGTTTCCGCAGCGAACCCAAGGACTTGAAAATCCTCACCTATATATTCTGCCTTCAAACCCGTTAGTTTGCGGTTGTAGCTTGTCAGGCGGCCTTCAGTGATGTTGGTATCAAAATCACCGAATAAGGCATAGGCTTGGCGTTTCTCGAGTTTCACAAATAAGGGATAACGCGAGACGCCCTCAAACTCTTGATAAGTCCGATCACCGTAAAGCGTGTAGTAAGCGTTCGGATCAATTTCACCGCCAAATTCGCCATCGCGCGAACCGCGGCGCTTATCAGTATCAACCGCAAGCGTCATGAGCCAGTTGCCCTTAATCAGGCCTTTAGCAAAAAATGCAATGCGGCCGTCGGTAACAACATCATTTGCATCACCGTTATAGGCATTGATGTTGCCTTTTATGTCTTGCATGGCCGCGGAGCCCTCGGCCAAGCCAACCAGAATCCAATCACGCTTTTCCGGCTCTAAATACATATAGATTGGAATTTCGCGTCCTGTATCCAACGTCGCGATTACTGTGACTTTTCCGGTGCGAAGCGTTGGCTCCAACTCGACCCGCAAAATGCCGTCAGCGCCAACGGCAAACTCGCGGCGGTTGGACAGCGGGGCCGCTAATTCTTGGGTCTGCTCGCGCAGGCGATTATCTCCATTATGATCAGCAAGACGATAGGGCGGCTCAAGGTTAATCGTTGTCACGCGGCCTGAATGCACAGGACGGCCTGATTGGTCTTCCATGCGGATGGCGACGACAGGGTTCGTTCGACCATCAGCAATCAAGACAGATTGATCCGGAAGCGCCGTCGCACGCGCAATGTCTTTTACATACCAAATTTCTTCGCGGATTGTCTCTGCGACGGAGCCGTCAGCGTTTTTTACTTCCGCTATGAAAACGTTTCGGCCGTCTTGCAAAGGCAGTCCGCGCCAGCGAGAGATTTTTACGTCGCCTTTCGTGCTCGTATCTTGGCCTTGGAAATAATAGTTCTCCAGGGCGCGGTCATTTAGACGAATGTCAACGTGTTGCCCCTTCGCATGTTTAATACCCACATGCGTGGACGGAAGAGACGGCGTTCTTTCGGGAGAGGGGTAAGCCCATTCTGCCGATGTATTTTGTTGATCCAGCCAATCCGTATCGAATTCTAAATGCTCTTTGGCGTCATTGAAGCTTTCTTCTTCGACGACTTCGGCAATGTCACCCGTTTGCTTGAGGTAGAAATTCGCACGCCATATTCCGCCGCCTTGAACATCAATAAATTTCGAGTTTACAGCGCCCGCATATCGGGTGTTTTCTTCGCAGGTCATGAGTTCAAAACCTACGGGTAATGTTTCTTCATCCACTTGAACAACGTGGGTACCTTCACTGATGCCTTCAAAATGGAAGAGGCCATCAGCATCCGTCACGACATAAGCGCCTGTTTCCATATAAAGGCGTACGCCGTCTACGCCGATGCCGCGTTCAATCGGACGCGCCCAATCCGCATCCCCATCGCAGCTTTGTTCGCTCACACGACCAATGATCGTGCTGGTCGAACGCAATAGGTCTTCGCGTAAAGTCACACCTGCGCGCGCCATGTTCGATATTGGTGAAAACGTTGCATCGCGCACAACGGCTTCATTTACCGCATCACCCATATGCGCCGCAGGACCAACCAAAAGTGCATAATCGAGCGTTATCGTTTCGCCCGGCGCAAGGGTATTCATATCAAAGGTTAGCAATGTAGAATCATCGGAAATCATTGGGTCGTCAGACGAGACCGCCTCGGTACGAGAGGTTCCGGGCACGTAACGAAAACCGATTGGTAAGGTATCAAATAAGCGAACTGGAGCCGTAGACAGACCGGCATTTTGGATCGTGACGGTATAATTAATATAGTCACCTATATCAGCCGTTGAGCGATCTGCTGTTTTGGTTACGACTAACTCACTCTCAGGATCAAGAGGAATATCAAATCGCAATGGGCCTGCTTCGTTTATTGTAAACGCTTCGCCAATCGACGCTGTTGTAACGACATACTCGCCCAGCTTTCCAAAGCCCGCAAATTCATCAATGTCTAAAACAGTTGAGAAATTGTAGCCTTCGGGCGGGGTTACCTCGATGCGATAGGTTCCGGGTTGGACAATGGGAAATCTAAATTCACCTTCGTTATTATCATAGACAAGACCACCCGTATCAATGGCGTCATCGCCTGAAATGACTTCCGAGGGGAAAGTTGAAAAACCATCGACGCCATAAACCGTTGCGCGTTCACCGGTATCTACATTGATTAAAGTTACGATAGCGGCATTGATACTTGTGCCGTCAACAGATGAGAACACGCGGTTTAATGGATTTAGAATTGCGGTATCTACGACAACGTCTGTTTGATCTAACGTGTCGATATATGTTGCGGTCAATTGTGTATTGCCGCCGGCAGTTATAACACCATCGTTTTCGCTGGAATCCACCGACGTGGAGGGAAGATATGCGAAAAATTCGCCCGTATCCGGACCGGACTCGTAGAGACGCAAGGTAATGATGTCCCCATTACTTGCGGTAATCGTGATAACGACAGTTTCAATTCTTTCACTATCCCAGTTTTGACCTGTGTCGACCACACGAACAAACATGAGCTCGCCCGCCAAGTACGTGGAAGCCGGGATCAATGGAATCGGTGAGGATAAATCAATCGTGTTTCCGCCAGCCGTGACCGAAGGACCAATCGATGCAAAGGGGCCCGCCATATCGCCTGACGGACTGAAATCTGCCCCATTGATAGACCGCCAAATGGGGTTATTTATCGTCGGTGCGTATCTGAAAAATTCTATAATTGCAGGAGTCTGCGGTGGCTGAATGACGAAAACCGCGGCATTTGTTGCAACTGTGCTTGTCTGGCCATTCTTGATCTGCGTGAGTGTTGCAACGTTGACGACTTCAGTGCCGTAATTGCGGGCGGTGAGGTCATCTTGCGCAACAGCAAGCGGCGCCGTGCCAATCCATGCAGTCGCCGCAAGGACCAGGAATCCAGAGATATTTGAGTTCTTTTGAGTCACAGATTGCAGGGGCAATCAGGGCCAAGCGTTCAAAGGTTTTCAGACAAGGTGGCAAGATACCGTCTAAACGGTCTCATTTCCACATAATCAGTTGACTGAGCCGTACTCCGCCCAACGCGGGGCACGGCTCACGTCAATAACTCTGAACAAGCGACCTTATTTAATTGTCGCCCGGATTACGAGGTAACCGACATTGGGAGCATCACCCGGTGCGGCTTTACCAGGAATTGATCCCGCGCTCACATTGACGGCACAATTTACAGGTGAAGACGTGCACTCTGTTCCCGGCGCGGGAAGCGCTGGACTAAACGTACCTGTTAGATCGCCCAAGATGCTTGCATCGCGGAACAGTAGATTGTCAGGTAGCTCATCGAGCAAATCAATGCTGTTTGCGGTAGCCATACCGTCATTTTCAACGGTGATGACATACTCAACACAAGCATTTGGAATAGAGTAGTTACCGGCATTATCTGTCGGCGGTGTGTATGCGCCTCCCGGAATGTCTACACATGGAATTTCACTTACAACAAAAACATCTTTTGTCGCTGTGACATCAGCCGCGAGAACGACGAATGAATTCGTCGCAGAATGCGCGCCATCAGTCGCCGCATCATTTCCGGCTGAGGCAGGACCATCTGCATCAGCAAGAACGTTTTCGGTGACGAGCGTTGAATTGGTTGTGTCATTATCAGCAATAATTGCGATGGACGGATCCGTATCGTCGCGTGAGTCCGCATAGAGATGAATGTCAGCCTGTTCGCCGTCTTCAGCGTCGACAGGGATGTCGCGAATGACGCGGACGATAATTGATGCATCGGGGGCGAGAACCGGCCATGTTCCGTTAGTTGCCGGATCATATGCTAGTGGAGAGCCGGCTTCACCGGCATCTAAAACGCCGTCGCCGTCTGTATCTAAGAAATAGACGATCCGATTGCCTGATGTTGAGGCGTCCGTATCAAAATCATCACCTGAATCTTCTTCAAAATCGAGTAGATAAGCATGTGTATCGTTACCGTCGTTTCGGACAGAAAACTCAACAGTCGCGTCTTGCTCATTTGGAGAGTAAGTTCCTGGCGTGCCGCTCGAAGCGACCGTAACATTAACTAAGCGATCAACGCGGAAAACTGTCGGCGCATCATTGCCTCCGGCACCGTCATTAGTAATCGTCGGCTGCTGAACAGTGCCGACATTGTAAGTTAGGCTAAATGTGTTTGATACATCGGTTTCGGCAGGTGTGAAGCTATTTTGCGCATAGGCTGTTCCTGCGGAAAAGACCGTCAAAGCAGATGCGCTTATCAGTCCTTTCAGGACTTTAGAGTTCTTCATTGTGATATTCCCAGTAGTTAGTTTGACCGGGGTTGAATAGCAAATGTTGGTTAAATGCTTGCAAAGCAACATAGTTAATATGCCGCAAAAATTTTTCGTTTACGTTCATTTGAACGTGAATTAATTCAGCGACATCAGTTACTTAGAAAATATATAGATTATCTATTTTACATTTTGTTAGTAGTGATAAAATTTTTCAACTTGAGTTTTCAAATATTCTCAACTTGATCTCTCAACTAATTTAATTCGATTTTTCAAAAAAAATACCGCGACGTTACCGCCGCAGCAGATAGTTAAAATATTTCCGGCCTTACTTCAGGCGGCCTTTGAAGGTTACAGCATCTTGCGCGCCAACCAAAACGGGACCGGAAATGCGCCATTGAATATGTGTAATGTCATCCGGTGTCGCCGGGCGCGTTCCGCCGCCTACAGCCGGCAACGTCAGTAAGGCGCGTTCCGCGAAACTCCTTCCGCCATCAACAGAATATTTGACGACCGCACCTTCTCTATCGGCTGTGCCCTCAAGAAAACGAATGTCCGATGGAACAGGCATGGCAAGAATTAGATCCGATGCCGGCTCAGGCGAGTCATTTACGAAATCCACAGTGTAAACGACCTTCTCGCCAGGCGTTACCTCTTCCGCGGACACAAGCCGAGTAATTTCGGTGCCATCAGATTGTCTGACGATGATTTCTTTCTCTACTTTTTGTGTTGCGGTGAGAGCATGAGCTGACGCACCCAAAGCTAACAGAGCGGACGATAAGGCCAGTACGGAAACTCGGCGAATAAACATAGGGCACTCCTCACAAGTGAATTAATTTCTTCCGGGAGGATAAGTCTTCAGGCTTAACGCGAGTTTAACTTTGAAACGATCCGAAGAATCATTCAGCCATTATTCATTACCGCAAATTACGGCGCTTCCCGCCACAGACTATCCGGTTCCGATTGAAAAATTAGAGGATTTTAAGAATCAATGATCCGGTGAATGCGAAAACGCCAAGACTGAGCGAAAGTCCAAACAAGATAAAGACACCGTCACGGGCTGTGATCCCCAACCCCAAAATCAATATAATTGCCGCAGGCGCCACCACACCAAAGGGGATCATGCCCAAGAGAAAGAATGTCATCGACAAAATAATAGCGATGATTGAGATCACAATTTGCATCGGCCCAGTCGTAGCCCATTCTAACCGCGGGCAGATAATACCGTCAATTTTGGCAAGTATAGGCCGGACTTTGGTTTGCACTTTTGTTAACTTGTCCGCTGGAATTTTAACTTTCCTGATAATTTCGGGCATCCATGGTGAGCGCCGCCGAAACAGAAGCTGCAAGGCAAAGACGATAACGATAACCCCGAATGCGGGTGGAATTCCGGGAAGCATGCCCAAAGGCGTCATCATGCAAAGGCCGCAAAGCACCATTATAGGGCCGAAGGCACGGTTGCCAAAAGCCTCAACCACGGTTTTCAAATCGACCGACTCCTCGCCGTCGAGGGATGTCTCGATGAGATCTAAGACGCTTTGCAGAGGCTTTTCAGCTTGTGTGTTTGTGTGTTCATCCATTGCGTGACAAATGTGCCCTGCGAGGCTAGGGCGCAAGCGCGTTTTTATTATATTTGGAAATAATTTAGGTCTGCACTGAGATGGAATTGGAGTTATGGCTCAGTCTTGTTCTCTTATTCTTCACCGGGGGGCTGACACCCGGCCCGGCCGTGATGCTTGTTTTGGCGTCATCGTTTCGGTACGGCTTCAAGCCTGCGCTCCTGCCCGCTCTGGGTGTGGCATCCGCTAATGTACTATGGCTTTGTCTCGCTGCCAGCGGAACAGCCGTTCTGTTTGAGATATACCCAAAAGCCACGTTGGGATTAAAAGTTTTGGGCATTCTGGTATTAGGCTGGATGGCAATTTCAGTGATGATTGGCCCTTTGCCGCGACTGGAGCCTGACCCGGATGACGCGCCAAGGCGTAGCCGTCTATACGCGAAAGGGTTTTTGCTCCAAATCACCTCGCCCATGCCGTTGGTTTATTTTGGGATGCTGCTACCGCTTTATTTTCAGACAGATGCAGCCCTCGCTCCGCAGTTTCTTATCATGCTGTTTACAGTTACGGTTTTGGAGCTTTTCGGCCTTTCCGTTTATGCTTATGCGGCACAGTCAATTCGTCGGTTTTTACAAAACCCGCGAACAGGGCGCATTTTCAATGTGCTTATCGGCGTAATAATGATTGCATCCGGTATTTTCGCAGTGCTTTCTACGGCCTAGACCTTGCAAAGCCCGTCCGCCGCGCTATCAGGCGCGCAATTCGAAAAGGATATTTCCCATGGATATGAGTAAAATCCCAACAGGGGAAAACCCGCCCTTTGACGTCAATGCAATCATTGAGGTTCCGCTTGGCGGGGAGCCTATCAAATATGAACTGGATAAAGCGTCGGGAGCCATGTTCGTCGACCGTTTTCTTTATACCTCGATGAGATACCCCTGCAATTACGGCTTTCTCCCCCACACCTTATCCCAGGACGGCGATCCAACGGATATTATGGTGGTCGGTCAACGGGCCGTCGTTCCGGGCTGCGTCGTCCGCGCCCGTCCTGTTGGCGTATTAATGATGGAAGACGAAGCCGGAATGGACGAAAAAATTGTCGCGGTTCCGCATGGCGCTTTGACGCGGTACTACGACAATATCACAACCTACACGGACCTTCCCCAAGTCTTGCAAGACCGCATCCCGCATTTCTTTGCCCATTATAAAGACCTCGAACCCAACAAATGGGTCAAAGTCTTAGGCTGGGAAGGGCCCGAAAAAGCCGGCGAAATGATCTTGGAAGGGATCAAGAACTACAAAGGATAAAATTAAAAAGACGGGTCAATAATCCGGCTTTTCGCTGTCCTCGTTACTTATCCATCCCGGCGTTATCCGTAGCAGGCGGCCGTCATTGTCCTCGAGGACATATATAGCGCCGTCTAGCCCGGTTTCGACCTCGCGGATACGGTTACCCATGTCAAACCGTTCCGCCTCTTTTGCTGTAGGACCGCGGTCACCCTCTTCAAACTCGACGCGAATAAGCGCTTGAGATCGGAGGCCGCCGATAAACCCATCTCCTTTCCAATCACTAAATTGCGAACCGTCATAGATTGTGAAGCCGGATGGTGCGATTGAGGGTATCCAATATTCGGCAGGCGCTTTGAAAACGGGATTTGTATCGTGATCCGGGATATCAACACCGGAATAATGTTTCCCGTTCGAGACGACGGGATAGCCGTAATTTGAAGACCGCGTGATATGGTTCAACTCATCCCCGTCCTGAGGTCCCATTTCATGCACCCACAAGCGGCCCTCGCCGTCGAAATCAATGCCGAGTGGATTACGATGACCCAACGTCCAAATCTGCTTAGTTACGCCGGACTGCTCAGCAAAAGGGTTGTCTTCAGGAGTGGAACCATCCGCATTCAATCTGACAACCTTACCTAAGTTCATTTCCATATTTTGCGCCGGTGTAAATTTTTGGCGTTCGCCTGATGTTATATATAAATACCCGCCACCGTCTTTCGCGTTGTCAGGACTAAAGGCCATTTTGTGACCGTAGTGGCCGTTACCCGTAACTTTGGGGGACTGTGTCCAAATCCGCTCGCGCTGAACCAAAGCTCCGCCTCGCGCTGAAACTGTTAAGGTCGCGCTATCTACAACAGCGCCCGATAGATTATTATCTTTTGCATCGCGCTCAACATAAGAAATATAAACCCGCTTATTATCAGCAAAATCGGGGTCTAAAATTACATCCCCAAACCCGCCTTGACCGCGGTCAGTGACAGAAGGGGTGTTTCCAATTTTTCCTAGCTTCTTCCCGTCGCGGCCAACGAGCCAGAGCGTTCCGGATTTTTCTGTCACGAGCATCCGGCCATCCGGCAACATCGTCATCGCCCATGCCCCCTCAAAAGTCTCCAATTCGGTGACTTCGATATTGGAGCCTTCAGTGCCTGTAATAGTTTTTGCAGAGGCTGTGCCGGCCAGTGTAAAAACTGCCGCAGTCAATAGTAATGCGCGCATGGTAGAACCCTTTGGTAGATGTGTTGCACCCTTAATACGTGGGAACGTCAGAATAGGTTCCTATCCAAACAAGTCAAAGTAAAGGATTTCAGCATCCCGTCCCTTGGAAATCAGAATCCGGCCTTCGGACATGATGGCCAATCCATCGCCCACGTCTAATCGCTGTCCGTTCACATTGATCGATCCCTTGGCAACTTGAATCCAGCCTTTGTGACCCTCCTCAAGACTGGTCTCAACCTTCTGAGATCCGTCGAAGGTTCCTGCGTAAATCAAACCATCAGCCCGCATCGCCAGGGACCCGTCCCGTCCGTCCGGCGACAGAAAGAGCTTCAGCGTTCCCGCCTTATCCTGCGGAGTCAGATCCATGGTCTCATAGCGCGGATCACCGCCATCCTGATTAGGGAGCAGCCAAACTTGCAAAAAATGAACGGGCCTATCGCCGGACGGATTAAATTCGGAATGGGATACACCCGATCCCGCGGACATATATTGAATACCGCCGCTGTTCACGGTCGAACTATTGCGCAGCGAATCTTTATGAGAAAGCGCGCCGTCCAGCACATATGAAAATATCTCCGCATTTTTATGGAGATGCTCACCAAACCCTCTGCCGGGCAAAACCTTGTCCTCATTTATCACCCGCAAGTTCTCAAAGCCCATATGAGCAGGATCATGGTATTTAGCAAAAGAGAAACTATGGGCCGAGCGCAACCAGCCATGATTAGCCATGCCGCGCTCAGACGCGAGACGCACCCTCATATCACTCGCCAAGGGAATCTGCGTTAAGGGCGTTTCGTTGGTCATAGAATTCATATGGTGTGGAAAGCCATCTTCGCTAGAGCACCTATGGCTGATCCAAAGATTACTAGCCAGAAATAGCTAGACCGGGCATTTAGCCCAATGCTGTATTATTTTAAAAAACCTTTACCTAAAGCCCCCTTGACGCAGAAGGTTTCAGCCGCCAATAGTTTCCGCACGCGAAGGGAAGCGTGCACCGTAATAACGGGCAACGGCCAACTTCATACTCGCGAGGGGAAGCGCCTGCTGTTTTAGAGAGACAGGATCAGGGCGGCCAACTTCATAACATTACCGGACGGACGGCCTCAGGGCAATGTTCAGACCGTACGTCCTTTTCAGGGGAGAGACGTTGTTATGACACTCTATCTAATTATCGGCGCGGGCTTGCTCGCGATATTGTACGGGATTGTCACCCGTGCGAGCCTAATGAAGGAATCAACTGGCAATGAACGCATGAATGAAATCGCCGGCGCGATTCAGGAAGGCGCCAAAGCTTATCTCAACAAACAATATAAGACGATTGCGATAGTAGGAGTCGTCGTCACACTTCTCCTCTTCGTTCTATTCCGCAATGCGATTGCGCCTGTCGGCTTCGTCATCGGCGCTGTGCTTTCAGGTATTGCAGGCTATGTCGGCATGCTTGTCTCCGTTCAGGCCAATGTCCGGACTACGGAAGCTTCTCGCGAGAGCCTGGGTAAAGGCTTGAACGTTGCGTTCAAAGCCGGCGCTATCACAGGCATGCTGGTGGCGGGTTTCGCGCTTTTAGGACTGGCAGTCTACTACATGATCCTGACAGGTCCGATGAAGGCAGATGCGCGCGGCGTGATTGACGGGCTTGTCTCCCTTTCTTTGGGCGCATCCTTGATTTCTGTCTTTGCCCGTCTTGGCGGCGGCATCTTCACCAAAGGTGCTGACGTTGGCGGTGATTTGGTCGGTAAAGTCGAAGCCGGAATCCCGGAAGATGATCCGCGTAACCCCGCGACGATTGCCGATAACGTTGGCGACAACGTCGGTGATTGCGCAGGCATGGCAGCCGATTTGTTCGAGACCTATGTTGTAACCATCGCGGCCACAATGGTTCTGGGTTCGATCATGTTCGGCGCAGTTGGCTCGTTAGCGCTTTATCCTATGGCAATTGCTGCCGTGTGTATTATCACATCCATCATCGGTACTTACTTTGTCCGTCTAGGCAAAGGATCAGTCAATGTCATGGGCGCTCTATATAAGGGGCTTATCGCAACGGGTGTCCTATCCGCCGTCGCGATTGCCGTCGTAACGCATTTCATGGTTGGGTTCGGCGATATCGCCGACACAGGCATGACAGGACAAGCGCTGTTTTTCTGCTCGCTGATTGGTCTCGTGATTACAGGCGCGATTGTTGTTGTGACGGAATATTATACAGGTACGAATTACAAACCTGTTCGTTCAGTTGCCGCAGCCTCTGAATCCGGTCACGGCACGAATGTTATCCAAGGCCTGGCGGTCTCTATGGAAGCCACAGCCATTCCGGTTCTGATTATCGTCTTTGGCATCATCGCAACCTTCAGCCTGGCCGGCCTTTACGGAATCGCAATTGCGGTTACTGCGATGCTAGGCGTGGCCGGCATGATTGTCGCGCTCGATGCATTTGGTCCGGTAACGGATAATGCTGGCGGTATCGCGGAGATGGCTGAACTGCCGTCTGAAGTCCGTAACACGACGGATACGCTAGACGCCGTCGGTAACACGACGAAAGCGGTGACCAAGGGTTATGCTATCGCCTCTGCAGGCCTCGGTGCGCTTGTCCTCTTCGCGGCCTATTACAAAGACGTTGAGTATTTTGCCTCTATCGCAGAGCCGGGCTCATTCTTTGATGGCCTTGGAAGTCTGACCTTCAGCTTGACAGATCCATATGTCATTATCGGTCTCTTTATTGGCGGCATGCTCCCCTATCTCTTCGGAGCTTGGGCTATGCAATCAGTTGGCCGTGCTGCAGCAGCGATTGTTGATGAAGTCCGCCGTCAGTTCAAATCTGACCCAGGCATCATGGCGGGCACATCTCGTCCTGATTATGCGCGGGCTGTTGATCTGTTGACGGGCGCGGCGATTAAAGAAATGATCAAACCATCAATGTTGCCGATCCTAGCGCCTATCGTATTGTTCTTCGCTGTGAAATTCACAGCCGGCAATGCGGCGGCTGTTTCTGCCCTCGGCGCGATGCTTCTCGGCGTCATCGTCACAGGTCTCTTCGTTGCGCTGTCAATGACAGCGGGCGGCGGCGCTTGGGACAATGCCAAGAAATATATCGAAGATGGCAATCATGGCGGCAAAGGCTCAGAAGCCCATAAAGCCTCTGTGACTGGCGATACAGTTGGCGATCCTTACAAGGATACAGCTGGCCCAGCGGTAAATCCGATGATCAAGATTACGAACATCATCGCGCTGCTTTTGCTAGCCGTTATCGCGCATTAGTCTGAGGAATATTTTAAGTTAAAAGCCCCGCCTCGAGCGGGGCTTTTTTTATATTTGAAAACCTAGTGAGTCCTTTAACGCACCAATCGCAATGTTTAGGTGCCGCAGCCCTCTCCGCCCGCCTCGCCCAGAAAGCAATCGCCTGACGCGAGATAGATGATACCACCAACGACAACCACAGCCACGACCGCTGCGACCCCTAATCCGACCTTTCCAGTCGTCCCAATATTCGCATGCGCATTTCCTTTCGGGAGCTGCAGAAGCTGATCATTCAGCATCCATTGGGGCTTGCTCTCCAAAGTGAAACCAAGACGCGTTTCTGAATATTCCGTCTGAGTAAACGGATTTGGATCCGCCCTCATCCAGTCATTTCGACGACCCGAGGATTGGTCATAATTTCGAATTGCGACATCCAATCTCGGTTTGGTTTTACTCCGGTTTTGGCTCTCTCCCAGAGGAATGGAGAACCGGATCCTGCCTTCTGTAGCTTGCGGCGCGTAAGCCCTGTCAAAGCCTGATCCGAACTCGGAGGATTGTGCCTGCGCCGTGGCCGCGAAGCATAAATACAGCGCCCCGAAAGCGCCGCCGAGTGTTTTGCATATTATTGTACGTTTCATGTCGACCTCTTCCCTTTGTGCGCTTTAATTTGCACAAAGCAGGAAATTTGGTCCAACCACCCTTTGTTTCAGTTCATGCCCAATTATTTCATTCTGTTTCATGTTGCTGTTCATATGATGGTCAAATTAGGCCTTTTATTCTGATACATTGCGCGTCGCGGTCGTCTTTTCCTCCCCTTGCTTGACATTAACCGAAGGTGGAAAAGTAACCGCGTCGGAATTGATGACAAAATCTCCATTTGTATTAATCGCCACGCCTCCTTCAAAAACGGTATTCGTATTATCAGCATACCAAATCACGAACCGGTCCATCTCGCCCGCATTGATGCCCGAGACCTCAAATATTCCTGAACGCGTTTCATTTTCCGCAAAGGTAAATTGAACCAATGTCATGGCGGGATTACTTGCCGGCAGAACGCCCTCCTCTAAAATGTGTAATGCAAAAACCATACGGCCCGTGGCGACGAATTCCGCGCGCGAAATTGTGCCGGACCAATCGAGGTCAAGAACACGCATAACGCCATTTCCCTCGCCTTCATCTGTGCCAGGAAGACCGTGCTCATTTTCTTCTAATTCTCCGTTGCCGTTCAGGTCGCGTGCGGCAAATATTTCGCTGTCCGTCAATTTCGCCGGCGGGCGGTTGAAGGCGACGAGAGCGCCCGACAGGATTACTACAATCAAACCGGCACAGGCGGCCAAGCCCAACCCTCTTCTCCGGGTAACGCCGCGCCATGCAGTTGACAAAACATCAGCATCCGCCCGCCGCACATATCCGCGAATAAAGCGCCGCAGGGCAGAAGAGGGCGTATCGCCTTGTGTGTCACACGCCTCTACAAAGTTGGATTTCTCCTGATAGCCCAGACGGACTTCCAGCCGTTCGCTTTTCTTTTCCTGCATAGACCTGACCCTAATTTCTGAATGTCTTAACATTGAGTAGCGAGCCGAGCGCGCGAAACGCAAGACTTTCTGCGTCCGTACAGACATATTCGATGTCCGTACTGCCGCAGCCGTAATTTTATCAAACGCTTTCATGTGACAGCTTGGACTTTCCTCTTTAAGCTGGAGAGAATGAACGAAGACATAGTCATAACTCCCGTCACGCACCGACCGAAAAAATCTCTCCCTGCGGGACGGCAAGCGGATAGGCTGGCGAGGCTAATAGCCGGTCTGGGCGCGCTGTTATCCCTGATCGCCGCAATATGGTTTTTCGCGGGCTTTGCCGAGAATGATACGCGGCCGGAGCATCTGGCTTCGGCGCTTGGCTTAACGCTCATCCTGTTTTCCTTTGCAGTTATCCCCTTCGTGCTTGTGGCGGGCTTTGCGCATAAGGCTTACCGCGCCGGGACGCGGCGGGCGCATTTGCTCTGGACCCTCTTGCTCATGCTGCCTTGGATTTTGCTGGGCGGCCTGGCGATTTCTTATACGCCCCTGCCCGTTTGGTGCGGGATTATCATGACCGGCTTTGCTCTGCTCCTCAGTCTCTGGGCCGTCATTTCTCTTGTAATCGACGCGCGTCACGCCGCCTCGGATCCGGTTATGTCACAGCAAAATGAGAGGCCTAACGGTGAATTGTGACATAATGTTAAGCTGAAATTTCACTCTCTATTCAGGTTGGAATACGTAGTGTTTTTAAGAAAGGAAGTAATACCATGTCTAAATTTTACGCTACTTCTATTAAACCATTGCGCCACCTCATCCTTGCGGCGTCCGCTTTGACGCTAGCCGCATGCGCGACGGCCACCCCCTATCAGCCCGCGTCTGAGCCCGGAGCATATGACGGCTTCTCGCAACAAATGATCGAGAATGACCGGGCCCGCATTACTTTTGGCGGGAACTCATTGACGAACCGCGAAACCGTCGAAAATTATCTTCTCTACCGCGCGGCCGAAGTGGCCGTTGAGCGCGGCTTTGAAAACTTCACCTTGCTGGAGCGGGATGTAGAGCAAAAAACACGCACGCAAGTCACGCCGGGCGTGGGCCGCGGGTTCGGATATGATCCGTATTTCGGCTATAGTTTCTACCGCCCTAGCTATGGCTGGTCACGGAATTACCGCTATTCCCGTTTCCGCGGGTTCCGGAACTCACGAAACTTTGCCGGATCACGAGGCTTTGGCCGCCGCGGGTTCTATAATGGCGGTTACGATCCTTTCTTTGACGATTTCGACGTGCGCGAGATTACGAAATATCGCGCAACAGCCGAAGTTAAATTTGGCCGTTTCGGAAACCCTGAAGATGGGAAAACATTTAATGCCAGAGAAGTTCTGCAAAACTTGTCAGGCACTATCGAATATCCGAAAGAATAATTTTAACGCGTAATCCTCAACAGATTTCGTCCTATATTTTTAAAGCCACTCCCTTTCGGAGTGGCTTTTTTATGCCCTAACCTTCAATGATATCCGGCGTTTTATAATAGAGCTTCAAGCCATTTGCCGTACTCATGGAATCGGACTGCGTATTTAGCGCCGTCCGCAAACGATCCAAAATCAGCACATCAATCGTGATGATAATGCCCGTCACATAAGTCGCATATTCCGCCGAGATACCTTGGCTGACGAGAATCTCTTCGAGCAGCACGATGGACGCAGACGGCGTTCCGGCGGCGGCGGTCGCATAGATCAAAGACTGCAATCCAACAGTCAACATATCCACGATGCTGACATCAAGTCCAAAGGCTTGCATCGTGAAGAGCGACAATAACATCAGCCCGATCAGGGTGCCGACCATGTTGATCGTCGCGCCGATTGTGTAGAACGGCGTCGCCTCATCCGCATTGGCGCCGAGTTGGCTACAAGCCTCCCGCGTGGCCGTCAGTGTGGCGATAGAGCTGGATGTTGAGAGCGCCACGAGCGCTTGAGGCAGGACCGCCCGCAAGACAAATCCAATGCCCCGCTTTTGGACAAAGGCGGTAACCAGAACCATCGTAATCCAAATGAAGCCCATCGCGGCGACGTAAGGAATTACTAATTTAAACAGCGCGGTCAGCTGCGTAAAATCGTCTTCATTATTGAGCGCCAGAGTAATGGACCCAAAGACCGCCAAAGGAATTGTATATTGTAGGAACTTTCGAAAGCCCTTGATGAAGAGGTCAGAAATTTGGTCCGCTTGTTGGCCCAAATCCAAACGTTTCAAGGCCGCGCCGAACAAGAGACCCGCATAAATCGAAATCATCAGAGCCGAGGTTAAGACGCCGTATATTTTTTTCAGAAAAGGAATTTCTGTAACGTCCCCTGCCCCTGCGCCGACAGCCGGGTCGGCTAACCCAATATCAATCCCTCTAAAGAGCAAGAAAGCGGTCAGGGCCGAGACGATGCCCAGCAAAGAAAAACCAATGAAGAACGCCAAAACGCGCGTGAACTTCGCGCCCAATCCCCCTCGGGAAATCGCAAGGCTCGACCCGATGGATAAAATAATCAGCGCATACATGAGCGGCTTAAGCGGCACGAAAAGCGAGTCTTTCGCCAGTCCCGCAATCGACTTTGTCAGATAGGTCCCGCCGGGCGCGATGTCTTGCGCGAGGAAAGCAAAACCAAAAAGCCACCCCAAAATCGCCAGCGCCGCCGCAATGACGACAAGTAAGAGCAACGGAATATTATGAATACGCGACATGGGAGTCCCCTGAATTTTTTTCTTACCCTAGCCTCTAAGCAGGCTACGCGCCCAGAGCAAGATGCGAAGCGCCTAATTGTTTCTTCCATATTTATTCAGTGAAACAAGAAATTGTTTCTTCCAGTATTTTACAAGGAAACAAGAAATTGTTTCTTCCAGATTTATTCAGTGAAACAAGCAATTGTTTCTTCCATATTTATTCAGTGAAACAAGCAACTGTTTCTTCCATATTTATTCAGTGAAACAAGAAATTGTTTCTTC
>ENA-ORXR01000836-ORXR01000836.1-marine-metagenome-genome-assembly--contig:-NODE-836-length-37068-cov-6.796437_pt1 | contig 37068 bp, 19 predicted proteins | sample MGYA00237866_ERZ511479 | MGnify/ENA metagenome assembly ERZ511479
ATTATACGAACATTCGTCCTTCGGATCTGTTCCGTTGGCAATCTCCGTTGTATCTAGAACACCATCACCATCGCAATCAATTGTTGCGGTTATTGGTTCTGTAACATCAGCTGTGTTATACGAACACGCATCTTTAGGATCGGTGCCATTTGCAATTTCTGTTGCATCTAGAACACCATCTCCATCACAATCAGATGTGGCTGTTACTGGTTCTGAAATATCTGCAACATTATAAGAACACTCGTCTTTAGGGTCCGTACTATTTGCAATTTCTGTTGCATCGATAACGCCATCGCCGTCGCAGTCTGTAGTGGCGGTTATAGCTTCTGTAACATCTGCAATATTGTAACTACAGACATCTTTAGGGTCCGTACTATTTGCAATCTCTGTGGCATCGATAACACCATCGCCGTCGCAATCTGAAATCGCAGTTATAGGTTCGGTAATATCTAATTGATTATACGAACATTCGTCCATCGGATCTGTTCCGTTGGCAATCTCCGTTGTATCTAAAACACCATCACCATCGCAATCAGATGTAGCTGTTACTGGTTCTGTAATATCAGCTGCATTATAACTACAGGCGTCTTTTGGGTCTGTACTATTAGCAATTTCAGTTGCATCGATAACGCCATCTCCATCACAATCAGTTATCGCTGTAATAACAGTAAATTCACCAATATTTACAACATTATAAGAACATTCGTCTTTTGGATCAGTTCCGTTAGCAATTTCAGTAGCATCGATAACACCATCACCGTCGCAATCAGATGTCGCTGTTACTGATGTTGTAATATCAGCTGCATTATACGAACATTCGTCCTTCGGATCTGTTCCGTTGGCAATCTCCGTTGTATCTAGAACACCATCACCATCGCAATCAATTGTTGCGGTTATTGGTTCTGTAACATCAACTGTGTTATACGAACAAGCATCTTCAGGATCGGTGCCATTTGCAATCTCTGTTGCATCTAGAACACCATCTCCATCACAATCAGATGTCGCTGTTATTGGTTCTGTAATATCTGCAATATTATAAGAACACTCGTCTTTAGGGTCCGTACTATTTGCAATCTCTGTGGCATCGATAACGCCATCGCCGTCGCAGTCTGAAGTGGCTGTTACTGGTTCTGTAATATCAGCTGTATTGTAACTACAGGCATCTTTAGGATCCGTACTATTTGCAATTTCAGTAGCATCTAGAACACCATCACCATCGCAATCAGATGTCGCTGTTACTGGTTCTGTAATATCTACAGTATTGTAACTACAGGCGTCTTTTGGATTGGTACTATTAGCAATCTCAGTAGCATCTAGAACACCATCGCCGTCGCAATCTAAAGTAGCGGTGATAGGTTCTGTAATATCAACTTCGTTATACGAACATTCGTCTTTAGGGTCGGTGCTATTTGCTATTTCTGTAGCATCGATAACACCGTCACCATCGCAATCAGAAGTTGCGGTTATAGTTTCGGTAATATCTGCAAGGTTGTAACTACAGGCATCGGTTTGGTCTGTGCCATTCGCTAATTCAGTTGTATCAATTACACCATCACCATCACAATCAGTATTTGCAGTAATTGGTTCTGTAATATCAGCAGTATTGTAACTACAGGCATCTTTAGGATCGGTAGTACTTGCAATTTCAGTAGCATCGATAACGCCATCTCCATCACAGTCTGTTGTTGCACTAATAATTTCTGTAATATCAGCCACATTATAAGAACATTCATCGTGCGGATCTGTACCGTTCAGTACCTCAGTAGCATCTAGAACTCCATCACCATCACAATCCGATGTTGCTGTTATGGGTTCTGTAATATCAGCTACATTATAAGAACAAAAATCTTTGGGGTCGGTGCTATTATTAAGCTCTGTTGCATCGATTACCCCGTCGCCATCACAATCGAAAATCGCGATCACAGGTTTTGTAATATCGGCTACATTGTAAGAACAAGGATTTTTAGGATTTGTTCCATTCATTATTTCCGTTGGATCGATAACACCATCACCATCGCAATCAGCAGTAGAAGTTACCATTTCGGTAACATTAAAGGTAAAATATGAGCATGGTCCGAGAGGATTGGTTCCATCAGCTATTTCTGTACCATTAATAACGCCATCACCATCACAATCTGTGGCATTCCAAGCTGCAGATGGAGTGACATTGATACTATCCACTTCAAAATCACAAAGATCTAAAGGATTAGAAAAATCAATTATTTCTAAATCATTAGTTACACCATCACCATCGCAATCTAATCCTTCCCAATAAGCAGTAACGTTAGCTAATACTTGAAAATTACTATATATGCAAGGATTTAGTGGATCAGGATCCGTTACATTAGGATCGCCATCACCATCGGTATCCGTATCACAAATGCCTGCAAGGCCATCTCCGTCAATATCAATCTCGGCTGTTGTTACAGCAGAAACGCTACCGGTCATATATGATGCACTTGTAACTAAACCGTTGCTATTAACGGTTGCTGGGTCAACACCATAGGCTCCTGTATCACCGCCATCAGCAGAAGAGGAATCATATGCCTCATTTGCATCAGAACATAAATCCCCATCACTATCCAAGTTTAAGTAATCAGCTATACCGGTAGATGTTTCAATAGGTGTTAATCCTGTTAATGCACTTGAAGGAATTCCATTGCTCGCAGAATTGTTTAAATTATCATCGTCATCTTCGGCTCTACCTTCCTGACCAGAAGTACTGCTTGCAATTCCACCGGCTTCGATTACATCATAAATACCATCATTATCCGAATCAAGATCTAAATGATTTGGTATACCGTCATTATCTTGGTCATACACATCAGCAACCCCATCAGAATTTATATCTGTATAATCTGTTGTACTTCCATCTCCTGTACCATCATCAATGGTATCATTCCAGTTAATTATACCATCGCCATCTTCGTCACCATTCAGATCATATCCTTTTGCTTCTTCAGTATCTACAATTCCATCATTGTCGTCATCTAAATCAAGGTCGTTATGTTGACCATCACCATCTGAATCTATCCAAGATCCATTTATGGTGATCATCAAATTAGCGCTAGCCAAGTTACCCGAATCATCGACACTATCGATTAAAGTATATTCCAATACTTCAGTCAAAGAGCTACCAATAGCTAATTTTGCAACGAGAGGATTAGTTACATCTGGAACGAATGTATACGTTCCGTTACTATTTACGGTAATAAAACCATAGGTCGTTGCTATCTGATTTCCAACACTCGATCCTTGTCCTTCGACCTGATAAATTCGGGGAATTGATGAACTTTGCCAGTTCAAATCAAACACTCCTGCAATTTGTGCCGCGTTATCACTAGCCGTAGCATCTGGTCCATAATTATAAGAAAGCATTAGTTGATTTATTGGGTTGTCAAAGTAAATATTAATATTACCATGAGCATCATCTGCAGGAACCGAACCCGTGCCATAAAAAGTATCCGCACCAACTGGAATAACCGATCCAGATATCTGAGGAACAAACGCTACACTCATACCGTCTAAAGAACCCATAACTGTTATTTGATCTTGCCACGTATCAATTTGAGACCAATCAATATCGGAAAGAGAAAATGATAAATTTACTACAGGTTCATCAAAATCTATGGTTAGCGTTGTCGATGGAGCTGGATTGGTATTTGCATCAATAGCAAAAAGTAAATAACCGGTGTGACCACCATTGGTAGCAGTTTGAGCAACCACTTGATTTTGACCAGAAAGCCCTATATTACCAGGGTCCGTTGATGTGAAATTCAAAGTAACACCCGTATCAGATTCTGTTCTAGATTGTCCGCTTATTGGCGCAGAATAATTGACAAAAACACCGCCGGGGGAATTAAATTCATCTTCCCAGATGAATTGTGCGATGGGCCTGTCACTACTATCAACACCGAAACCATCATCATCAAATATTACATTTCCTTGTGTATTGGTTTCACCTACAGTAATTGTATTTTCATTATTTGTTGCAACAGGAGCTTCATCAACGCCGTTTATAGTAATTGTAATATAACCGTAATCAATATTTCCAACGACATCTTTAACACCATAAGAAATAATATCTGTTATGCTTAATCCGCTTGTTAGACCTAAAACTGCAATATTTGAAGTGTCAACGTTATAGCTATAAGTGCCATTGGGTTGAACAGTTATCGTACCGTAGGTAGAATTAAAAGGAGATCCTACACTAGCAGCATATCCATTAACTTCGCTAATACTTAAAATATCACCTCCAGTCAAATCTGTGTCATTACTTTGTAAATCTCCTGAAATAGATAAAGTGTTATTGGCTAGCGTTGAATTAGTGTCATCAACCGCGTTGGGAAAATAATGTATCGAAATGTTCGAGTTAGCCGAGCTACTGCCCTGAGCATCTGTAATCTGCACATTCATTGTACGAAGTCCTTCCGTTGCACCACCAGCTCCTAATTGATTGCCGTACAGAAAATTATTTAAAAAGAGAACAAAATCATCATTCGGTATTACACCACCAAATTGATTAACTATGTTAAATATTCCAGCAACTGTATTAGTAACTAGAATTGAAGTACTTCCGTAATTACCACTTTGTGAAGCATTGGAGGATGATAGATTAAAAGAACCTATAAAATTACCAGTACCATCGAACATGGCGGTAATTTCTTGATTCGTATCAGATATACCTGAAAACATAATCGTAGAACTTTGAATATTTCCAGTATCGGTAGTCACAAAATTACCAAACTGAAGAACAGGTTGAACACTACCAGCTATGGGCTCTAGAATAACTGCAGCATCTATTCCTGCTAAAGCACCATTTAAATCAATTATTGGTGAAGCCAAAAAAGATGAAGCAGAAGCGCCATTGCTTTTCCGCAATATTTTTTTTCTTTTTTTTAGTGAACTAGAACTGTTATCATTTGATGTCGCAAATTTATTATCTCTTACAAATAAAATCCCATCATCATAGGCTACTGGTTCAGTTACTTTTTTGGTGTAAATACTACTTGTTTTTGGAGCTCCTAATTGTCCATTTTGAATGTTAATTACCTTATTTAAAACTCCTGAAGTTGCGGTTGAATCATCACGGTCATTATTGACAGCATTGGTATTAATGGTTTGCGCATTTATTATTAGGCTATTAAAGGCTAAAAAAAAGATGGGAATTAAAATTTTTTCTTTTATGCACAAAGTTTGAATTAAGTTTTCAACTGTTTTAGTATAACAAAGTTTATAGAAGTTTATCCCAAATGTAGTAGTCTTGGTAGGCATAGCTATTTTTTACAAATTTTGGTTTCGTAAGGTTTGATTTCAACAACCAAATTTCTTTTTTAAAGTTTTGGGGGAAAGTGTCTAACAATATTTAAATGTAAGATTTTTCTTATGTTATCAATATTTTTTGTTGTCTAATCTTTCAAACATGATGTGAATACACATAAATCAAAGGTGAAGGTTGATTTCAGTATGTTTTCTTATCAAGATTAAATTTAACTTCTAATTATTTCACCTAATCTATGTACAAACGTTGTTTAAAACACTATATATCAAATATTTAAAATATTTTAACTAAGACAATCCTTAGAGATGATTGGGTTTTATTTGAAAAGATGAACTAGATTTCATCCAGTTCTACTGTGAACTAAAAATGAAAATAAATCTTTAAATTCAAAAATTTTAAGATTATTCCTACTTTTGTATACTAACAAATAAAAATATGGTTTATTAAAAAAACCGCACATCATCGAAGGTTTGCCGTTGTGATTTTAGATCGAAACGAAGAATTATTTCATGTGTTCCAAAATTATAGCTTCTTAAATTTTCGGTAGTTTTATCGTAAGCATAGCCAGCAAATAGTCTTGGACTAATTTGTATACCAGCTAAGGCGGAAATCGAATTTTGATATCTGTAGGAAAGGCCAATTGTTAATGATTCTTTTATCAAACTGGTGAGTGAAAAATCTAATAAAACATCTTCATCTGGAAGCCATTTAATCAAAACTGAAGGTTTCAATCTGAACTGTTTGTTTAACCTAATTATGGCGCCACCAATCATCAGAAATTGTATTCTTTCGGTATCAATTTCTTGTTTTGATTCATCATAAAATTCTTGCGAAAAAAGATTAGGTATTGAAATACCAAAATAGCTTTTTGGAGAATGATAAAACATGCCGACCCCAATAGTAGGAAAAAATTTATTTTCAATATTATTTTGAAATGTGATATCCTGTTCGACGGTCAACCCTTTTGTAAAATCTGCATCAAACAGTCTGCCACCAGCTTTCAAACCAAAGGAGAACTTTTTCTCATCTTGATCAATTTTCAAAGTGTATGAAAAATTTGCATTTATTAATAATTCATTTACTGGCCCTAAAGCGTCATTTGATAAATCTAAACCCAATCCCACCTTATCATTCAAAGGACCTTGCATAGCTAAACTTTGGGTGGTTGGAGATCCATTAACGCCAACCCATTGCGATCGATGTATACCTGTTAAAGACCAATAACCTTGAGAACCCGCATATGCAGGATTTAAACTTGTAGTATTATACAATGTTTGCGTATATGTGGGGTCATTCTGGGCAAATACTATTTGAACAGATACCACCATCGAAAGTATTACATAAATTAGAATAGCTTTATTCATAAAGTATTGAAAAGTTTATCTTTTATTGAAAACTATATTTTTATATAGAGCCACCCTGTTAGTGGCTTTGAATTATTACCTAGGTCAAGAGAATAGAAATATGTACCTACAGGTAGTCTTTTGCCATTGCTCACTTTTGACTTTTTATTAGCTATTCCGCCCCAATCATTGCTATAATTTGTAGTCTCAAAGACCGTTGTTCCATTGCGATCATAAACTTTTAAAAAATTGTTTGGATACCCCCCTAAACAATCAATGGTTAGGTAATCATTAACCCCGTCATCATTAGGAGAAAATTGATTATACACTTTAACGCAAGTGGGAACCACCGTAGCATCTGCTGAATCATTATTGATGTTTAAATCTATCTGATCTAAATAGGAAAGAGAAGCTGTATTGAGGTAATCGCCAGTAATTAAAACTTCTACATTCAGTTTTAGGGTAGCCTTGGCTGAAGTTTTTAACAGCGGAATACTCCAAAAACCTGTAGAAACTTCATAACTTCCATGACTTTCTTCTGAGCTTATATAATTGTAACCGGATGGTAAAAATTCATCAATACCAATATTTGTTGCATCATGTTCGCCATCATTGAAAACCGTTATGGTAAAAAAGATAATCTCACCGCCGGCTGGTGAGGCATTACTCACTATTTTTTCTATTACTATATCAGTAGTTTGGGGAACTACATATGCACTTGCTTCATCATCTTCATTTTGAGTACCGTTGTCATTATTCGGAGCACTATCAGGATCTAATTGATCTACTTGCGTCACCTGAGCTATATTTTGATATGAATTAGCAGCTACAACAATGACTTCATAGGTAAACGTTAAAAGTTCTCCATTTGAAAGTGAAAAATCACTCCAACTAATGGTATTACGTTGACTATCAAAAATTCCTCCATTAGTAATGGTTGTAGTATCAACTTCATAACCATCTGGCAAATAATCAGTTACAGATATACCTGTTGCATCTCCTATCGCTTTAGAAGGATTATTGAATACATCAATCGTAAAAGTGACGCTCTCTCCAATATTGACATCATATTTAGAAACAGTTTTGCTTAATTCAAGATCTGCCTTAATTAATAGCACAGTAGCACTATCTTGATCGTCTTCAAATTCGTTGTTATTGTTCACATTTGAATCTCTATCTGGTTGATCACTCGCGATAATTTCAGCAGTATTTAAATAAAACTCTGAATCAACAACCTGTGCTTTAAAGCTTAGTTCCTTTTGGGAACCATTCGGAACGGATATATTTGACCAAATTATAGACTTTGTTGTTGCATTATATTCTCCATTATCACTAATTGAGTTTGCTACAAAAATATATCCGTTTGGTAAAATATCTTGTACTGAAACAGCTGTGGCATCTCCAGAACCATTCGAATCATTGTTGAATATATTTAAAGTAAAAGTGACAATGTCACCGATATTTACTTTTTCTGGCGACACACTTTTGCTAAGCTCTAGGTCAGCGCTACCAGAAAATTCAATGCTTACTTGATCACTTGCTGTACCACAGGCTCCGTTTTCAACAGACCATTCAAATACATAGGTGCCAAATGCAGTACCTAAAACCGCGGTTGTTGCATTGCTTTGATCAATAAAATTGACATTCGTCGGACCAGAAATTTGTATCCAATTTCCATTTCCAATTGTCGGCTCTAAAGCATTCAAAGTTAGAATTTCAAATTCGTTCAAAGATTGGTCAGGTCCGGCATCAGCTGCTACTAAGGCTTCGAAAATCTCAACAACTACTTGATCACTCAAACTGCAACCGTTTGAACTGCTCGTCCAAATAAATTCATAGGTGCCGGGTTCTAGATTTTCAATACCAGTAGAAGGGTTATTCTCAGCAACAATATTTGCAGGGTTTCCAGCAGTTGTAACTCCTGGCCCAGAAGATTGACTCCATACTCCAATTCCTTGAATTAAGGGAGTAGCATTTAGTGTAGTCATTGTTACATTACACAATTGCACGTCAATACCGGCCTTAGGCTCTGAAGGTATTTCTTCTATAAATGTTACTTCCACTATATCTGAGACTGGTTCGCACCCACCGGTACTAAATAAACCATTTGAAACTGTCCATTCAAAAACGTAAGTGCCAATAGCTGAAATATTGGTAAGTGTTGTGTTAGGAAGATTTGGATTTTCAATAACCAAATCTCCGTTAGATGGATCAGAAATAATTACCCACTCGCCAATTCCTAGCGTTGGTATATCGGCGTTTAACTGTGCGTTCAATTGGCAAGCCGAAACTTGATCGACACCCGCATTAGCTTCAAGCGGTCTGAATACTTCAACGCGCATTTCGTCAGATTTCGTTGCACAATTATCCGTAGTAAAATTCCAAGTGAAAATGTAAATCCCTGGAACATTTAAATTCTGAACTGCACTATCAAATCGATTCAAATCATCAATAGTAGCTGCACTACCTTCAGGCATGTTCGTCAGACTCCAATACGCTTGATTTACTAAAGACGTTGTATCGAAACCAGCCAAGATAGGGTCATTACCTTCCAATTGTATCGTTTCGTTTAATCCGGTAAAACACAGTACTTGATTTGCTCCGGCATTTGGTAAAGCCGCAGATCCATTTTTGGTCGTTACAACAACTTCATCTGAAGTACTTGCGCAGGCCGTATAAGCTGTTGTAAATTCAAAAACATAGGTATTATCTAATTCAACGATAATATCTGCGCCATGTCCATTAGGAGGACTTTGATTTATTATTGCAGGTGTTCCTAGATTACCATTTACACCTGGTCCGTCAATCTGGGTCCAAACACCTTTAGAACCAAAAGTTGCTTCTAAAAAGAGGTTTGTTGTTTCACACAAATATTGATCAGGACCTGCATTAGCAGGAATATTTACTATAATGCTGGTGTCAGCAAAAGTAGGTTCGCAGGCACTATTACCAGTAATACTCCATCTAAAATTATAGATTCCACTAACCAGACCACTAATCGCTGTATTTGGGTCATTTATATTTTCTATAATCGGTGTATTTGGTGCCCCACTCAAAAGCGTCCAAACTCCTGTCTCTACATTTTTATTATAGGGGTTACCTAAAAGCGTAGCTGTTTCTGAATTACAGATTGGCTGTTGATCTTCTACCGCTGCAATTGTACTGGGTATGCCTACCGTAATTAACACCTGATCTTTTACAACAAAGCAGCTACCATTACTCACGGTCCATTCAAACTCATATTGGCCAGAAAAGTTGAACGTTATTTCCGTTTCTGGGTCAGCTTCATCATCCATTTCATAACTGCCTGGACCAGAAATCAAGGTCCAGTTTCCTATACCTCCACTATAACTAGCATTCATTTGAATACTTGTAGAACAAACAATTTGATCAGAACCGGCATTTGCAATAGGATTACCGATACTAATTTCTACCTCATCAGACGAACTGCTACATTTATCAAGAGTCCAAGTTAGGATGTAGCTCTGTTCAATACTTACCGTTGCCGTTGTATTAAATGCGCTGCTATCGGAAAAGCTAATACCATTCTCAGGTATAGATGTCCATGTGCCCGTCTCATCCGTATCTGGAGGATTTGCGGCTAATTTAATGAGATTTGTTCCACTAGAAATACATTGATCTGGCCCGGCATTCGCCGTATTTGAACCAAACAGAGAGTTTGTTGTTATGGTAAGGCTATCTTCGCTTGGAATTGGACAGGTTGGGTTTGATGGATTAGATATCGTCCATTTAAAAATATAACTTTCAGCAGCATCGTCTAAGCCAGAAACGCTTGTAAATGGATCATTGACATCTTCAAAAACTATGGTACTACCCGCTGGAGCGGTTACAATACTCCAAGTTCCTATAAGATTTGGTAAATCAGGAGGCGTTGCATTTAAATTTATGGTGGTGCCAAAACACACCTCTTTATCATCACCTGCGAAAGCGTTTGTTGTTGAGGCAGTTGGAACCGAGATCTCTACATCTGACTGAGCAATTGGAAAACAACCTGCTCCGCCTGTAATGGAATACCTAAAAGTATAAATGCCTGGTACCAGATTGTTAACGGCGGTTGTTCTTGCAAAGGCATCAACAATGTTTGCGGTATTTGGGCCTTCTATTTGTGACCACAGCGAAGTGCCGACTGCAGCTAAATTACCAGTTAAAGAAGTTTCACTAGCATTACAGTTTAAGCTCTGCCCCGTACCCGCGTTTGCCGAGGTCGGCGGAGCAGAAATTTGAACGTGAACAACATCTGTAGCCTCTGTACAACCCGTATTAAAAGAACCTCCCACGGCACGTCGAAAAAGAATGGTATAATTACCAATTTTATCAAAATTCAATGTAAGAGGAGATTCTTCAATACTTATAAAATCAGTTGGATCTATCAGTTGAGATTGCTCCGGACCGTCAATTATACTGTACGAATTTTGTGCATTACCAGAATATTCAAAAGGAATATCAACGGTCTTAATCCCGCAATTCGGGGTCATGTCGTCTCCACTGTTGACAATGATTGAAATAGGTTCGGTAGAATAGTTTATGGTCACCATATTTGAATCAGAACAATCAGTACTATTGTTGGCGATGGTATATGTGAATTTATAGGTACTGTTTCCATCAAGATTAGAAACTTGAGTTGTACTCGATGTTGCATTTGAAATTGTAGCAGGTGCACCAGGAGCCGTTATTCCCGGACCTGAAGTTTGTTCCCACAAAATGGTTTCTCCGACATAGTTTGAAGGTCCACCGATGAGTGTTAAGGTTTCAACGCTAGCATCACAAAGATTAATAGTCTTATATTGAACTGTAGCGCTTGAAATATCTTGTGTGGCCTCATCTACAACTATATTCACGGTATCAGAGCCTGCAGTACATGGTCCAGTTACAGTCCACTTCAAAACATAAGTACCTTCAATTAAATTAGATAATTTTGCTTTTTCATTATGTATATCGTCAAATACTGGAGTACTTGGACCGGTAACTAAAGACCAAGTGCCTTGCTGATTATTAATATTGTTTCCACCAAATGAAGCATTTAACTTGGTTTTTTGAAAAACGCTGTAACAGTTATCTAAAAATTGATCATTACCTGCAGTAATTTGTGATCTACCACCATAATTGGTAATGGTAATATCTGCAAAAGATTTACAAGTTTGACCAACTGCATTTGGGGCAGATTCAATCGTCCATCGTACTACACTTTCACCCGCATATACCTCAAGTAAGTTAATGGTAGAATTTGCAGCATTTGGGGTATTAATAACTACACCAGCTTTATTATTTCCAACAAAACTCCATGAACCAGTTTCTCCTGGGTTTTCGGGTAAATTTCCAGTAATTTGTAGTGTTCCAGAAGTATCTGGGCAAGAGAATATATCAGCGCCTGTACTTGCTGTTGCAATAGAATTGACCGTAATAGTTACATCTTGAAATTGTAAACCCCCATCATTACAAGTTGCAGATAAACGAAAAACATAAATGTTTCCACCAACGATACCAGTAATTTTTGTATTTAAATCTACAGGGCTTTCAATAATAACTGGGTTGCCTGATATTTGAGTCCAAAGAGATCCGTCTTGAAAAGAACCCGAAAGCGATCCAGACAAAGAATAGTCAAACTCATTTTCACAAATAATTTCTGAAACCCCTGCATTCAAAGAACAATCTTGTGCTTTCACACCCATTGTCAAAAGGAGCATAAATAGAAATATTTTAATCCGAAGTGGAAAAGTATAAGCGCACTTGTTATACCTTTCAGTTATCTTTAGGATTTTGCTCATTCGTTCGTTTTTGAATTCTGAATGGTTCATTAATTAAAATTGAATCGGAATACTATTTTGATATTTCGTAGTATTTTTCTTTCAAAATTATATGAATACACGCCTAATTTGTAAGTTTTGTTGTGGACACCATGAAGATTGTTGTGAAAGAAGAGTTAATAGATGTGAGCTGTAGAACAAACAATTTTCTTAGAAACATGAAATCATATATTCTTAGACTAATTATGCAAGAAGGTATGATCTTGAGCTCGTAGGGTAGGATTAACTTTGGTATTTTTTATATTGTTAATTTATGAAACAGAATTACAATAACGTAATTATTCATCATGGCAAACTATCCTGACAAAGTATATCTGAATGGAAAAATAATCAAAGCAGAACTCGCTAAAATTTCAGTTTTCGATCGTGGTTTTCTATTTGGTGATAGTATTTATGAGCTAATGTTGCAAATTAATGGAAATTTTTTCTTTGGTATGCAGCACTTAGATCGATTAAACTCTTGTCTACGTAAAATAAACATTGATTTTCAAGTTGAAACCTTGCCTGCAATAATTGATAATTTAGTAGATGTTTGTAATTTAAAAGGTAAAGACTGCCTGCTTTATATTCAAATTACTAGAGGAGTTGCGCCAAGAAAACATGCTTTTCCTACCCAAATTGAACCAACTATTATAATGTATGTCATGCCTTTTGTTTTACCCGAAATAAATAAGCGTTCAATTTCAGTAATTACAGCAAAAGATTTTCGGTGGCACCGCTGCGACATTAAAATGACATCACTTTTAGCTAATGTTATGGCGAATGACATGGCTATAAAAGATGGTCATTATGAAACTGTTTTTTATAGAGATGGGCAAGTAACAGAGGCTTCTCACTCCAATATTTTTTTTGTTAAGGATGATATAGTTTTCACACATCCCGCGAATCAGAATATCTTAAACGGAATAACAAGAGAATTAGTAATACAACTTTGTAAGGATCATAATTTGAAAATCTATGAAGAAGCAGTTCTACTCAAGAATATTTATAAAATGGATGAAGCGTTCCTTACAGGAACATCAACTCAAATCGCTTCAATAAAACAAATTGATGAGCATTTTTATTATGAAGGCAACGAAATTGGCCCGATGACACGAAAATTACAATCGCTGTTTTTGAATTTGAAAAACACTTTTAATCACGCAAAAAATTAAATGGTTTCTTTTCGTTTTTCAAACTCTTCATAAATAAATTGCTTCTCCAATAAGGTAAATTCTTTGGCATTGAACCAATCTGTTATGGTTATTTTTTCATTCTCCAATTGTGCCTTTCTAATAGCATTTAGCGAAACCAAATGCCAATGAATTCCTCTTTGTCGAGAAACAGAATAGCCAACATCTTCAATTATGTAGGAGATCTTAGGCTGATTAAAGAGGCGAATTCCATTTTTAAGAATAGCTAATGTTTTGGTAAGTTCAATTACTTCCGAAAAAGAATATCGTGCAAAATCATCGAAGCCATTTTGCTTCACGTTGTACAACTTGTCACCTATTTCTAATGCTCTCATAGTACTGTAAAGCATGCAAAAATAAAAGGACTATTAACTTAAAAGGAAGAAGTATGATAGGAGTTATTAACAAAGTTTATTTGGAGATGACCCCCATAGCTATAAGTGTTGACACCCAGATAATTAGAGAAGAAATAAAAATACCTATGGTATTGGCAACAAATGCCTTTTTTCGTTCGATTTTAAACAAATAGCTAGCTATACTTCCGGCATACACCCCAGTACCTGGTATGGGTAACATCACAAAAAAGATTAGGCCCCAAAAACCATACTTTTTAATTTTATCACCGGAGCCGACTTTTGCTTTTTTTGCCACATAAAGAGCTGATTTTTTATAAAATCTAAGCTTTAACAAGTATTTGTTGATATGTTCTAGAAAGAAAAACATAAGCGGAAAAACCAGCACGTTTGCGGCAAAACAAGTAACAAAAACCACATAAATATTAGCACCCTTTGCCATGCCATAAGGTATGCCCACCTTTGCTTCTCCAAAAGGAGAAATACTCCATAACATTGCAATTAATATATCTTGCACAAAGCTTAGATTTTTGAATCTTCAAAGCTAACGTAGAATCGACAGTTGTAGTGTTAAAAAATCGTGAAATATAATTTTTTACTCGATAATCAAAATTTAAACATAACTGTTGTCAGGTATGTTGCAACAAAGCTTGTCTCAAAATTTTAGTCAGAATCCTAAAAAATGCATTGATCAATTAAAGCGAAGTAGTTTACTTTTTAAAGGCAAATATGAAGCCTTTACCTGGATTTAGAAGAAACCTAAGACTGAAACAACTTTGGGTGTAACCATAAATATGAAAAGCCCAAAAGTCCAATTATAAAAAACAACAACAGATTTAAAGGTCCAGAAAATGAGGGGATTATCTGATCTTCAGCTTCCTTTTTAAAAAATCTCATATTCCTTTTTTGTAAAATATTTGTTCTCAATGAAAGCCACGATAGACTATCTACCACATAAAAATCTAATGCCCGATCAACGGAGTTATTCAATTGGATTTGATTCCAATGTTCTTTTAAAGGATAGCTTGTACCTGACCAAAGTGTTGGTATATCAATGTTTTGCCGTAATGATATGTAGCGTCCATCCTGATTTTTAACTTGAGGTTCAATGATTTTTGATTGTAGTTCAAATTCAAAAGGACGATGTGCTAATGGAAAAAAATCATCAACTCGCCAATGAACAGACTGCTCCTTTTTCTTAGAAAGCTTGTTAATTATTTTTGACCAGAATTGTCTATACGCTTTCGTTTGGCCCTTGAGCTTTAATTGAAAGGTGTTTTGAATTATGGTGGTCCCTATCCTACCATTTTGTATGCGTTTGTAACCCGTTAAAATTTTATTTTTGGCTTCATGAATTTTTTCTAATCCATCATTTTCTAAAAATACATATGGAAATTTATCTAATGTTAGTTTTGGAAATTCAGGCAATTTGACTTTGTCCTTAGCATCGCTATTAAATTTAAAACTGAATTGCTTTGAATTTATACTAAACAAACTTGCATCTGGCTGAATAAACAAACCTAGCCCGTCATTTGCAATGGCCTTTTCGAGAAATACGCTAGCACTTCGTGGAATGTTCTTAAAAGAAGTAGCATCAATAATAAGCAAATCAAAATTCATGAGAGCCGCCTGATTTAAAGCATAAATAGGTGTTCTTTTTGTGTTAAAATATTCAAATTTATAACGTCCTTTTGTAAGTTGACTGCGAACTACTACTTCATGACCCATTTCAGCCAAATAATTCTTCACATATTTACTTTCAAAAGTTGGAAATCTATTAATTAACAAAACCTTGACCTTTTGGTTATTTATCACTTTGAAAGCGAGTGGATCACTTGCTATTTGCAGCCCTGCGGCATCCTTTTCAACAATTCTAAATACAAACTTACCAACCGCTTTGGTAGCGGTGCTCAACTCAAAATTTTGCAATTCACTTTCAGCTAATACTAAAGAATCTATTCCTATTCCATTACCATCTTGGAGTATTAGTTTATGTTTTGCTTTTGCCTTTCGATAAATTCCATTTACGACTAAGTCAGCGCCCAAGACACTTTCTTTGTTAAATTTTATTTGTGAAATTCCTTTTGGTTCATCAGTTCCTAAATAGTTGACAGATCGATTTTCGAATTGCCAAAAGTCGTAGGGTTCTACTCCATCGCCTAGAATATAAGTTTTGCTTAAAGAATCTAGATTTTTAGTTAGTACTTGATTCTCCGTATACGAAATAAGCCGAATTTCTTTATTAATTTTTTTAATACTATCAAGTTGTTGTTTTTTGAAATTATCTGTCAGTACAACACCTACTCTAGCTTGATTTTGTCTAATTTTTAAAGGCTTTAAAACCAACATCGCTAATGAAGCTATAGTAATCAAAGCAATGAGGTTATTTAGATAAAATTGTTTTGGCTTAGTGGTATTCCATTCTTTCCAAATAAATACAATCAAAAGCATCACCGATACTAGCAAAACGGGCCAAAGCAAATGACTATTTTCAAATGTTGACGCCTTAATCATTGCTGTTTAATTCTTTTAACATTAAGGCATTCAGCTCGACATCAGATTGAGAGCTTTTTGAAGGGTTACTAGATAATTGTGGCACTACATTTAACAAGCTTAATTGAATCTCAAGAAGTTCTTTATCTGAGGATTCTGTTCGTTCTGCCAACCATTTCAAACCTTGCAACGTAGAAAGATACCGACCTGGCTTTTCAATCGCCATAACAGCAAGTTCATTTCCTGCCGAATTAAAAAGTTGACGATCTGCAGCTGTTAGTTTAGTAGGTTTAGTCAAAAGTTCATCAATTCGAGTTATAGATTTTCTTAAGTTCTCGGCATTATCCTTAAGGAAGGCTTCTTCATTTTTCTGATAGGTTTTCACATCTGTTAGTACACCAGTTAATCGTTTTTCTTCCTTTATGGGTGGGGGATCAAAACCAATTCGGTGTACATAAATACGTGCGCTATTCTTTATCTCCTGAATTAGTTTTAATGCTCTATATTGATATTCCAATGAATTTTCTGGTTTGTATAAGCGAAGATGTAATTCCGCATCCCACATTTCACTCATGGCCTGCCTTAATTTTCCTTTTAGTGATTGACTAAACAACGTAGATTCTTCAGGATCGTCATGGTTATGCACATATTCTTCCAATGGACTTTCCTCTTCAGTTTCGTTTAACTCTTTCTCATGGTCATGATCTACTAAATTGTGTTCGTTACTACCATCATGATCATGTGTGTACTTTTGTAGCGGATCTTCTTCATTTGATTCTTCCTGCATTGGTGCTTCTTCGATTTCAATGTCTTGTTGTGTTTGAATACCTGAATCTGCTTCATCACCCATAAATTGCCCATATTTTAAACGGAGCGCTTTTTGGTCATAACCCAATTCGTTACTTCTAGAATTAAATTCAATTTTTGAAATCTTATTTTTATCTGCAATCAATTTTTCCGTATCAATTATCAATTGCCGTTGACTTCTGAAATAATCAGGCATTAAATCGGCACCCATTGTACCTTCGACAGCAAAAGAATTGCTTGTGGTATCGCGGATAGCGGCGAAATAGGTCTCACTTCGAGAACGATTAGCTTTAGGATTTTTAACGTCTATAGCTTCTACATAAAAATAGAGTTCATCTCCAGCTTCCATTTTTAAATTCTGTAGATCAATAGTTTGCGTTAGCTTTAAGTTCTTATCGCCGCTCTTAAAAATGGTATTAAATGCTAATCGTTCTTCTCTAAATTTCACAGATTCTCCCTCCCCTTTCGTAACAGTTGCTATTATGTAAGCTTCAGATATTCCGTAATCATCCGTAATTAAAGTTTTAAAAGAAAGTTTTTGATCGCCACCTATTTCGAATGAAGTAAACCGCTTAAGATCTTGTATTTCAATTTTTGGCACCGCATCTTTTAACACCTCAATAGCATATAAATCAGAGAGATAAGTGTCCCCCATTGTGTCTACAAACTTAAAATTGTAGAAACCCGAACCCCTCAATGTTGTTGATTTCAAAAATGCTTTATCTTGTAATTTCATAGCAGATACTAAAGATTCTTGTTCGATAAAAACGCTATCTATTTCTGCATCAAACTGAATATTCCAATAGATTTTAGAACCTTCAAGAGCTTTAATATTCATATTAGATGTGGTGCGCGAACTCTTTTTAGTGTAAGCTGGGTATTTTACAGTTAGTTTTTGGCTAGTAATTTTTGGAGCAATATTTTTAATTCTAGCAGAATCTACAGGCAGAAGAACCATTTGTTCTTTTGAGATCTCATGCAAATTACTAGACTTTTCCTGAGTAAAAAGATCAAAATAAGCAGCTAATACCACAGTAATTATGCATCCAAGTAAAATTAAAACCGCTCTTTTAATTTCGACATTGGGGTGAACCTTAGCAATATCTAATTGTAACCTTTCAGTAACTTTATAACGCTGTAAAACAGCAAGATTAGAAAGTTCTTTTTCGGGTAGAATTAGCAATCCAGTACTGTTTTCCATACGAATCAAAGATTCATCTAAAAATTGTATAATCTTCTGAGATGATAATTGCCAGGGTTTTTTAAAGAGCAGGCCAATAGTACAAACTACAACGAAAATGCAAAAGCTTAAAACCAAATGACTACTTAACATATATACCATCAAAGCAGCACATAAGCCATAAAGTATAACTTGTATAACCATTAGAACCTGCCAACGTTTTTGAAACTTATGAATGATATGTTCGCCAGCGCTGTTCATTGCTTTCTTATTTTTGATAAAATTCGTTCTAGAAGTACGACAATGATTAAAAACAGCCACAGCCATGGGGTCATTTTTAAAATACTAGCTTTATTCTTTTTTTTAATCGTTTTTGATTGCATAGGTTGAAGCGCTGTGGTTGCCAATACCCGTTGATCATTCATCAAAATGCTAGCTTCAATTTTCTTATGTCGGTTTAAAAGTGAAAGCAGTCTTTCAGGTAGTTGCCCGCTGACAATATTTTCACTATTTAATAGCGCTGTTAAATAAAAAAGGTTTGCAGCAGGTGCTGGTTCAACTAGTTTCGTTGCAAAATCATTCGGTTTAAAAATGAGCATAGGAATTTTTGAATCTTTGAGAATAACTTTGTTAAAACTTACTAGTGTGTTGAAATTAATTGTGCTTTTAGAAGTCAACTCCTTTAAAACTGCGATTTCAAGGGGTCGATCTAAAAATTTGGCAATAGCGCTATATGCAGCTTTAAGATATTCATATTGCATCCTTAAACTATCATCATACACTATACCAATTCGAATCGGCCTATTTTTTTGAAAGGCAATCCACTTTTCTTGAGAATGAGATGACAATCGTAGACTATCTTCTGAAAGATTAAATTCCAAATTTTCGATCGTATTGGCTATAGAATCTTTTTTGAACGAAAGTGCCTTCGAATTACTTTTTAAAGTTAATAATTCAATGTAGTCTTCTTTTTGTAAAGCAGAAATTGGTCTTTCAACTGATTCTACTTCTTCTACCACTATCCATTTGGTATTCGCCTCAATTCTGGGGCGCCGACCGTGAATACCTTTCATCAATCCGCGAGAGAATACAACTATGCTATCGGCTGCAATCTTTTTCATCTCATTCGCTAATTGCCAATATTTAGGGGTAGTTTTCTCCGTGATTTTGTCACCTTCCCATTCTGGAAAACCTTGTTCTAGTATACGAATTGATTGTATAGGTAAGGTATCAAGAATTTTAGTCATGCGATGGTCATCAAACAGACTTGGCTCAACTACATAGCTAATTTTGCTATCCTCTAGGGTCCTACTCAAATTCGGTTCTGAGAGAATAAAAACTAGCAAAAGAACAGTTAATAGTCTTAAAAATAGTAACCACCATTCATTCATTTTAAAACTACTCGTTTGTTTTGGCTCAGAAACTTGTAGCAATTTGGTGCTACCCACTTTTATGGTGACTACTTTCTTTCTACTCCATAAATGAATAGCAATTGGAAGTATTAATCCGAGTAAACCCCAGAGATATGTTGCGTTTGCAAATTCCATTTACATCAATTGGGCTCGTTGTTTTAAGAAAAGATTTAGCGCTTCACTAATGGGGTCGTTTAATTTGAACAAATAGTACGTTATTCCGCTAGAAAGTAAGCTATTTCTTGTAGCTTGAATAGTTTTATCAAGAGATTTGAGATAGTCTTTTTTGGCGGTTTTGGTATCAACCTTTAATTTTTTGCCTGTTTCTAAATCTTCAAAAACAACATAACCGCTATAGTTAAATTCTAATTCACTTTTTCCCATAATATGAAGAACCACTACCTCATTACGCGCAGTTTTTAATTGCTGAACCATTGCTGTCAATTCAGTTGACTCTTCATGTAAATCGGTAATAAAAAACAGCAATTCTTTACGATTTCGATCATGAAGTTTGCTTAAGGCTAAAGTATGATCTGGCCACTTGCCAAGACCTTCAACAGAAATTAATTCATGAATAAATCTCGTGTAGTGTTGCTTTTGAAGTACCGGAAGTACACTTTTCAAGCTGGTATCATTCAAAGCAAATAAGCCTATTTTGTCACCCTGACTATCAGCAAGGCGCGCTAAAGAAGCAATAAGTACTTTAGCAAAATCTAATTTCGACAATTCTTTTTCTTGATGCAACATCGACTTGCTCGCATCTAAAATAAATTTCACGGTGATATGCGTATCAATTTCTGATTGTTTGATGTAATATCTTCCAGAGCGTGCTAACATTTTCCAATCTAACAAGCGTAAATCATCACCCGTTTCGTACCCTCGATATTGACTAAACTCTAAGCCTGCCCCTACTCTTCTGCTTTGATTTAGACCTGACAAATAACCATCTACTACTACTCTTGCAATCAAAGAAAGCCCTGAAAGGCTATTAATGATTTTAGGCTGTAATAGTTCGCGATAGTTTTTCACATTGCTTTTTTAAGAAGATATTTTGGTATGTTTCAAGAGCTGCTTTGTAATATCGTCTGAAGTAATATGTTCGGCTTCTGCCTTAAAATTTACAATGATTCGATGTCGAAGTACCGGATATGCAACATGTTTTAAATCATCTTGTGTTACCGCCAGCCTGCCTTCTAATAATGCTCTTGCTTTCGCAGTAAGAATCATAGCTTGGCCTGCTCTTGGCCCCGCACCCCAATTCACCCATTCTTTCACGTATGCATTGTCTGTAGTATTTGGCCTTGTTGCTCGCACTATAGTACTAACCCATGAAATTAGTTCATCGCTTATAGGTACTTCGCGAACTAAAGTTTGCAGGCGCTGAATTTCTTCACCATTTAAAACACGTTTAACCTTTTCATTTTTAGTACCTGTAGTATTTTTTAAAATATAATTTTCTTCGGATGCTGACGGATATCCAACTTTGATATAGAACAAAAAGCGATCTTGCTGTGCCTCTGGCAATGGAAATGTACCTGACTGTTCAATAGGATTTTGAGTAGCCAAAATAAAAAATGGTTTATCAAGTGCATACGTTTTTCCTGAATAGGTAACCTCAAATTCTTGCATTGCTTCTAATAGGGCTGCCTGTGTTTTTGGTGGAGTTCTATTGATTTCATCTGCTAAAATGATATTTGAGAAAATAGGTCCTTTATTAAATTCGAAAAACTTCTTACCGGTAGTATGATCTTCCTCTAAAATCTCGGTCCCAATAATATCAGATGGCATTAAATCAGGTGTAAATTGAATTCTTTTAAATTTTAAATCGATTGTTTGAGATAAGGTCTTGATCATTAGGGTTTTAGCTAAACCCGGAACTCCTTCTAATAACGCATGCCCTCCCGCTAAAAAAGCAATTAGTAAGTGCTCTATCGTTTCCTCTTGACCAATAATGACCTTTGCCATTTCTTTTCTTAAAGCGCTGAGCTTACCCGTTAAGGTTTCTACTTCCTGTTGTACTGCTAACAATTCTTTATCCATTCAAATATAATTTAAGAGGTAAGCGCATACATTACAATGTTCACCCCAAAACGGGTATTATCAATTTTATACCAGCGTTTGTTTCTGAAATCATAATCCCATTCACACCCATAATCCTTGTTGCTGTATAAGACGCCTATTCTACCATTAATTTCTATCGCTTTGAGATATTCATGAACCAAGTCATCACCCCAACCATTCAATTCTTGCGATGTGGTTGGTGGACCATCATCAAATTTGAAGAATATATTATATAATTCATGATTGTTCGGAATTTTCTTTAGCGCTCTCACTCCAAAAATTTCTTCCATTTGACGTTCGAAAGACTTCGCAAATAAACCGTCAATATCATGATTGCAGTCATCTACAAAAACAAAGCCACCGTTATTTACGTACTTTTCAAAATTATCGCGCTCTTTTTTTGTGAACTGTACTAGTTTGTGTCCAGATAGATAGCAAAAAGGTGATTTAAAAATATCATCACTCGCCAAAGTGATAATGTTCTCTTGTTTGTCAACGGCCAAGGTGGTGTATTCTACTAATGAGTTCAAAAGATTAGAAGGCATACGCTGATCAACATCCCAATCGCCGGACTCATATTGCAATCTTGTAAAAAAAAAGTTGTTATTCAACACCAATAAGTGATTACACTTTGTACAAAAAGAAACTCCGACACCATTCAGTATCGGAGAATTTTTAGAATTTAATCTAGATTATACCGCATCAGATAAACTGGTAAAGGTAAAATCTCTAATTTTCATATACGGAATCAAATTACCTTCAACTCTAACTTGTTTGCCTAAAGTCTCTAAGTTATTTAGCATGATTATCGGACTTTCATTAAACCTGAAATTCTTTACGGGATATTTAATAGCCCCGTTTTCAATATAAAAAGTTCCGTCTCTTGTTAATCCGGTGTACAATAAAGTTTGAGGATCTACAGAGCGAATGTACCAAAGTCTTGTAACCAAGATTCCTTTCTTGGTGCTTTTGATTAAGTCTTCAAGAGAAGCGTCACCACCAGCCATTATAAAATTACTAGGAAAAGGAACAGGATCAACACCTTTTTCAGCTGCCCAAAAGCGACCATACGCTAGGTTTTTCACTACCCCGTTTTCCAACCAAACGGTTTTCTTTAACGGTTGACCAGCCCCGTTCCAAGTTGCGCTTGGAACTTCAGAATTTAAAGGATCTGACCAAAGCTTTACACGTTCATCAACAATCTTTTCTCCTATTTTATTACCGCCTTCTTTCGACATAAAACTTCTACCTTCATCTGCAGAACGGGCGCTAATTGATCTTCCTAAACCGTTCAACAGACCTAAACCTGCAGAAGGTTCTAAAATCACAGTATACTTACCTGGTTCAATTGCCTTTGCCTCTTGTGATAAGACTGCTTTATCAATTGCCGTTTTCGAAGCCTTCGCAGCATTAAACTTAGTGACATCATTGTAATCTCTTGTCACCCAACCAGAACCCGTACCATCATTCGTACGCATGGTTACTGTAAATTCAACATTTGTTGATTTGTTATATGCGAAAAGACCTTTTGAATTCATCATTGCAGCAAAACCTGCGGAATCGTCTAAAAACCCAGCAGCAGTTACGCCTTTTGCAACAGCAGGTTCAATACTACTATTCGCTACTTCTGCTCTAAACTCAGGAGTGATGTTTGCCGTTGCTTCAATAAAATTGATTGCTTTATCATAAGCCTGAGGCCCCAACGGATCCATGAATTCAGGGTTTTCTGGAGAAAGTTTGGCTAACTCTTCAGATCTAGCCACTACTCTTTTTAACGACTCCTCATCAAACTCATCAATTGTTGCTGTACCACTTTGTTTTCCATAATTGGATTGAACAACTAAAGTTTGATTAGAGCGATGCCCTGATGTTGAAACCGAATTTCTAGCGTAACGAATATTTCCGCTCTCACTACCACTTAAATTTATTTCGCAAGCGTCTGCCTCAGAAAAGCTCAATGCTTTTTCCATGATTTTTCTTGCTTCTTGTTCTGTATATATTGCCATTGTATTTTTCTTTAAATGAAACTAGAATTAAACAGATCTACCTGTATTAATGACGTTTATACCATCAAATCGGGTGGTAGAACTACCATGAGAAACTGCACTCACTTGTGAAGGTTGCCCTTTTCCATCGAAGAACGAGCCAAACAATCGGTAATCATCCTTATCACATATTTTAGAACAGGCGTTCCAAAATTCTTGAGTATTTGATTGATAGGCTACATCATTCAACATACCCACAATCTCACCATTCTTTATTTCATAAAAAACTGTTCCGCCAAATTGAAAATTATACCGTTGCTGATCAATGGAGTACGAACCACGACCGGCAATATAGATTCCTTTTTCAACGTCTTTAATCATTTGACTTACCGAATAGGGATCTTTACCAGCTTCTAAAGAAATATTTGGCATTCTTTGAAATTGAACATCATTCCAGCTTTGTGCATAACAGCAACCATGCGATTCATTTTGATCAATCATTTTCACTTGATCACGAATCGCTTGATAATTAACAAGTACTCCATTGCGAATAATGTCCCATTGTTTGCACGGCACCCCTTCATCATCATAACCAACTGCACCTAAAGAACCAACTTGGGTTTTGTCAGCAACAATATTTACTATATCACTACCGTATTTGAAATTTTTTGATTCCCACTTATCAATCGTTGCAAAACTTGTTCCTGCATAATTTGCTTCATACCCTAAGACTCTATCCAACTCTGTAGGATGGCCCACAGATTCGTGAATGGTCAAACCTAAATGGTTGGGTTCTAATACCAAATCATATTTGCCTGGATCTACAGATTTTGCTGAAAGCATTTCTTTTGCTTGTTGGGCGCCAATCTTTGCGTCTTCAATCATATCATAACTATTTCGATATAATTTAAGACCAGCGGCACCGTCTAACTTTTCAGAAGCTAATCCGTCCATATATTCATAGCCCATACCCATTGGAGCACTCATTGCTTGCCGGGTTTTAAACTTTCCCGCTGCTTGATCTACTGCTGTGACTCCGAAAGTTGGCCAAATTCTATGAACATCTTGATCAATATAAGAACCATCCGTTGAGGCAAAATACTTTTGCTCATTAACCATAAACAAAGCTGAGTTCACAAAGTTCGCTCCACTATCTAGCGCTGCTGCATTTGCATTTAACAATAATTCTACCTTCTCAGAAACTGGTACATCTTTAAAATCTTTCTTAACAGGAGTTTTCCAAGAAACTTCACCCTGTCCGGAAACCGGAGCCAAAACTACAGGCTCTTTTTGAAACTTAGAATTTGCTTTGGCGATATTCGCCGCTTGTTCTGTAGCCTTTTTTATTCCGTCCTCGGTGACATTGTTTGTAGAGGCAAAACCCCAAGTTCCATTAACAATAACACGAATACCGATACCAAAAGATTCAGTATTAACTACATTTTGCACTTTATCCTCACGCGTAAAAACATATTGATTTAGGTATCTACCAATTCGTGCATCAGCATAGGTAGCGCCCATCGATTTTGCTGTATTCAAAGCAACATCGGCCATGCGTTTTTTTACAATAACATCCATACCTGGTGCTAGTAAAGCTTCAGCTGCAATAGTAGTACCCATCATTGAAGTAGGTAGTAGCAGTGCACCTGCCCCAAGACCGGACATTTGTACAAAATCTCTTCTTTTCATGTGTTCGTTTTTTGATTAAAAAAATCTATGCTACAATATAAGCAAAAGCATTAATTCTGCGAAGAGGATATTCGTTAGCCATGTACTTTTAAGATAAATTTAAGAATATAGCTTATTGAAAAATGAAGAGACTATAGCGTATCAAAATTCTTGTAGTCAATTTCAACATTAGGTTTTGCAATAGCAACAGCAGCGATATAATCGTTTGCAGGAACAAAAGAATAGAGCGACCATTCTTTTTTTTCTGATTCGTTCCATTGCGTTTCTAATAATTCTGCTTGAATATCATCATCTAAAGAAACTGCAAACTTATCTAACGGAAAAGATAATCCACTACCCTCAGCCTTAATAAAAGCTTCCTTGCGCGTCCAGCATCGAAAAAAGGCCTTGGGTAGTTCTTTTTCAGGTTGTTGCTCTAGCGCTGTTATTTCCTTTTTCGAAAAGAAATTCTGAGCCAACTCCAAAACATTAAAGTTGGCTTTAACCTTTTCAATATCAACTCCTATTTCTGTTCCATAAAAAAAGACGAATGCAGCCATGTTGCCTGAATGCGAGACATTAAATTTCAAGGAGTTCTCATTCGCTAAAAATGGTTTTCCATAACTAGTATATTCAAAAATAATTTCTTCAGGTCTTTGCTTTAAATATGTAGCGAGCAACAATCTTAAAATTCCTCTAGTTATTATATAACACTCTTTGTCTTTGCGAAACTTAAATCGATTGGCCTTTTGTTGCTCATCGGTAGCTAATAACCTTACATATTTAGCTAAACAGGCTTTATGAGCATGGAACGAACAATACCAAACAGCAATTGCGTTTTTTTTTAATTCTAGTTCGGTAAGCTTCTGCATAGGTTCTTTTAATATTCTAAACGTTTTTTAACTCAACAAAATTGGAGCTAATTCACGTTGATTATACAGTTGATAAACTTTAGTAAATCGCTTTATATTATCGGCATAAACAGGGTCAGTCAAGATTTTAGTCAAATTTTGACTTATCTGTTCTGAACTATCAGCTTGTTCGTTTCCAAGAATACCTAAACCATGATAAGTCATTCGCGCTGCATTACCATTTTGATCTGTATAATTACCTGAATATAATAGCATAGGAACTTCAAAGTGAAGACATTCATTTATACTGTTGTTTCCACAAGCGATTATAGCGCAATCTGACTGTTTGAGTACTTCAATTTGAGGTACCCAATTAAAAAGATGCACATTTGCTGGCACTTTTTTAAAACTTTCAATAGTCATTTTCGGGCCTATAGACAGTACTAGTTCTAAGAAATCTATTTCTGAGACCGCTTGAATAACTCGTTCTAAAAAACTTTGATCACCCGCTACGAGTGAACCCACAGAGCAATAAACTATTTTCTTTTGTTTCTCTTTAGCTTTTTTAAAGACAGCGTTCAATTTTGGCCAATCAATAATTGCGTCGCTATTATCAATTCGACCTTCGTAAATCATTGGTCCTAAATATATGGCATTTTCGCTATAATCATGAGGGAATTCAATCTCTTTTAACCCTAATGAAACAATTGGGATAGTACTAAAACTCCACAATGGAGGAAGGGTGTTGACGTACATTTTGTTAGTATCAAAACCAATCTTATTGGCGTATTGTTTAAAAAACGAACGTCGATAATTTACAAAGGTCAAGCGATCAATTAGTAAACGACCGTATATTTTCGTTCTCATCTTCATCCAAGAAAAAATAATACCAAGTTTTGTTCCATTAAATCCTCTGCCAGGTATAACACTTGTTCGTAAAGAAGGACTAGAACTACTTATTGTGTCTGGCCACCATGTCGTCCATAACTTAATAGGGATTTCTAAATCTAATGCAGGCAATATCACATCATGTAACTCAGTATCCACAATTATTACATCAGGATTAACTTTAGTCAAAACTGCTTTTACTTCATCTATTTTGTAGAAAACCCAAGATTCTTTAAAATGGTTTGTTTTGTTTTTGTGATGAAATTTAAATTTAGCCTTCCATGATAATTTATGGTTGTCAGGATATGGATTTACATGAAGATTTAGTTCTGGTAAAGGTACGCAGGTAAAGCCGTTTTTTTCAATTTTTGATATGGTTGAAGGTTGACATATATAGGTTACAGAATGCCCCTCATTTTGAAGACGAGAAACCATTTGGTAACTCGAATGAATGCGACCTGTTATCAAACTTGTAACGATTGCAAAATGCGCCATTCACTTTCTAATTTATATAATAATACATTTTTCAATGGCTGCTGCAGTATGCGCCACAATAGGATGTTCAAATAAGTTAAAATGAGTACCTTTCGTATGTATTATGTTTAATTTTGTATCCGAGAACTCCTCCCACGATCTGATAATTTCTTTATTTAACGAGCTGTGATCTTTCTTTGTAAGTATTAATGAAGTTTTACCCGAATAAGGCTTCCAAACATAAGTCTGACTAAGATGCATCAAATTTAAACGTAATTGCTCTAGTTCTTTAGATTCCTCATCCTTTTCGTACTTTCCTTTAAACCTAGTTTGTACAATATGAAATTTTATTAGAGCTGCGTATTTGATGGTCTTATAAGGAGATCTTAACAAGCGATTTACAAAAGTTAGCATTCTAATTTTTAATCGTTTTGGCGTATTTAAAATAGCTGGAGCTGTCATGGTATCCATGACAATAAGATTAATCTTTTCGTCAGCTTTACTCAAAATATCAGCCATTTCAATACCAACAGATGCGCTAAAGCAATATACTAAAATATTATAGGGGCCATTAGCCTGTATTGACCTAATTCGGTCTAAATAATCTTTGGCCATTGCAGCAACCGATGTGTGTATTTCTTTATCACCATACACTCCTGAAGGTTGCAGCGCATATACCGGAACGTCATCACTTAAATGCTCGGTGATGCCATTATAGAAGAACACGTGCCCACCGCCTGCATGAATGCAGAAAAGAGGTTTTGCTGTTCCAGATTTTCTTAGTGGCACTAAATAGTCCCATTCATCTTCAATGGTTGCCTTTTCATCAACAAACTTTGCTAATGACCCTATCGTCTGATATTCAAACAATTGGTTTGGCGAAATTGGCATACCTTCTTTTCTTAAAAGAGCAATCACTTGAATGGTCATTAAAGAATCTCCGCCTATTTCAAAGAAGTTATCGTTAATTGAAATCTCATGATTTTGAAGAACTTCAGACCAAATCTTAAGTATTTTATTTTCAGTTGCTGTTGAAGGACTTTGCTGCTGTTGTTCAACTGATCGATTATGTTTAATTTTTTTGAGATATTCTTTATCTATTTTCCCGTTGGGTAATTTCTTGAATTCATCAAGTTCAACGAGCAAACTCGGCACCATATGTTTTGGTAAATTAGCCTTTAAAGAAGCAATAGTCTGATCCTTCGAATAGCCCTCCAGCGTTGTAATATAGCCAACTAACTGTGGGTTGTTATTTTGATTTATTACAACCGCTGATACTTCTGAAATATTTGGTGCTTTAACTAAAACTGCTTCGATTTCATCGAGCTCAATTCTAAAACCTCTGATTTTTATCTGTTCATCAGCACGCCCCAAAAATTCAATGGCTCCATCTTTACGATAGCGTCCAAAATCACCTGTTTTGTATAATTTTTGAACACCATTTTGTACAAAAGGATTTTCTACATACGACCTATCAGCCAAATCTGATCGGTTCAAATAAGAACCAGAAAGACCTTTGCCTCCGATGTAAATTTCGCCTTTTGAACCTACAGGAACTCGGTTCAAACGCCTATTTAACAAGTAAATTTCCGCTTTGGCTACTGGTCTTCCAATAGGTATAGGCCCTTCTAAATCTTTTGGTTTAACTTGATGCGCAATACACCAAACCGAAGCCTCGGTAGGGCCGTACTCATTGTACAAAAGAGCTTTAGGGAGCTTCTTAAAATGAGAAGTTGCTAAATTAGTTGTACATGCTTCACCAGCTACAATAACGGTAGTAAGTGACTTCAATTCAGTAGGTTCAACAAACTTTAAAACCAATTGATATAATGAGGGCAACCATAACGTATGACTCACATTATTAGTCTGAATAACCTGCGCTAACTTTGCTACATCTTGTTCTAGATTCTTTTCCGATAGTATCAAATTGCCACCTGTACAGAGCGTCCAAAAAATGCCTGCTTTTGAACTATCAAATGAAATAGATGACATTAATAAAAAAGAGGTTGGATTCGAATCGTAAAAATTTAACCTACCTTGTGTTGATGTTATAATGTTGTCATGTGTTATGGGTACACCCTTGGGTTTACCAGAACTACCCGAAGTATAAATGATGTAAGCCCGATCATTTCGCTGAACCTTCGGTAGACTTTTTTCTACGTTATAATTTTCTCCGGTAGTGTTTTTAATATCAACAAGTTCATAGCTTTGATGCTCAAATCTTGACTTTAGATCGCTTTCCGTAATTATTGTAGTCACCTCAGAATCTTCTAACATAAATTGAATTCGATCTTTTGGGTATTCAGGATCGATTGGTAGATATGCACATCCTGCTTTTAATATGGCTAAAAGACCTATAATCATGTCTAAGGATCTGTTCATACAGAGCCCTACAATTTCATTTTCTTTTTTAATTTTATCGTGTATGATGTGAGCGACATGATCCGCTTTTTCATCAAGCTCTTTGTAATTGATCTGAGCTTTTCCAAAAGTTAATGCAGCGGAGTTTTTATAATTTTTTGCTATATTTTCGATGACGTGATGAATACCAGAAAATGCCTCAAATGATTCTTTGTCTTTGCTGTAATCTGATGAGAATATCTGCTTTTCTTCTTTGGTAAACATCGGTATTTCTGAAATCAACAATTCTTGATTAGAAATTACACTTTCAATTAAATTTCTGAATTGATTCTGAAATCTTTCGATCGTATGAATGTTGAATAAATCTGATGCATATTCAAACGTAGTTGTAATAATATCCTTGCTATCAGAGACATATAAAGTAAGATCAAACTTAGACACCTTCATATCAAAAGGAGCCTGTCGAATTAATTCTAAATCCGAACCAAAAGAAGGAGTTTCTTTCATACTGTGATATAAAAACATCACTTGAAAAAACGGATTAGAGAGTTGCGACCTTTTTTGATTGATTTCTTTTACTAGTACTTCAAAAGGAACATCTTTATTCGCAAAAGCCGCTAACGACATTTCACGAACATCAGAAACCGTTTCGATAAAGCTCTTTGACGGATCAATTTGCGAACGCAATACCAGCGTATCATTAAAAAAACCAATAATTTTCTCTAATGAACTTTCACTTCTATTTGAAATGGGTGAGCCAATTGCTATATCAGTTTGATCCGTTAATCGATACAAAAAAACATAGTAAACCGAAAGCATTAAAACATATGGGGTCACCTCTATTTCACGTGAAAAATCTAAAACTTTTTTTGAAAACTCAATAGAAAATTCTTGAACATGATGCCCACCATCAAATGATAATTCTGCTGGTCGTAAATAATCTATCGGCAAATCTAAAACAGACATGTTTTGCGACAATTGCTTTTTCCAATATTCTAATTGTGAAGTAACAATGGGTTTACTTTTTTGATCAAAAGCATAATCCGAATATTGAACATTTAAATGCTCAGCCAACGGAGTCTCTCCTTTTTCGAAAGCTAAATAATGGGTTGCTAGGCGGTCTCTAAAAATCTCCATAGACCACTTGTCAGTAATGATGTGATGTAGTGTTACCACTAGCACATGCATTTCCTTAGATAATTTTAACAATGAAATACACCATAAGGGAGCTCTTTGCAAATCAAAAGAAGTTCTGGCATCTTTCATAATAGCTGCCTGAACTTGCTTTTGTTTCTCTTTTTCTGATAGCCCGCAAAAATCAAAATTTACAATTTCAACGTCTAAATGTTCGATTGTTTTATAAAGAATAGTTTCACCTTCTAACGGATAAAATGAACGTAAAATCTCTTGCTCATTAATAATGAGTTCTAAACTTTTTTTTAGGTGCTCATGATTTAGTCTTCCTCGTAAAGAATAAGACTCTGCATAATTATAAAAAGGATTTTGAGGTTTTAAACTTTGTAAGAACCAAAGTCGCTGTTGTCCCTGAGAAGGATTTAATACACCTTCGACTGGAGCCTTTGCAATAGTATTCAAGCTAGACTCAACATCTTGAACATTCTTCTTTGCCTTCCATTGGTTGAGTAGAGAGTCTTTATTCTCCTTTTTCTTCCAAGTTTTAAGTAAATCCTTCTGCTGAGTTTCCTTTTTCAATATAATTCAGTTTTTATGACCAATAATAGACTACTCCCACAAGCCTAAATAAACAGCAATTTCTCTTATTTTCATTTTCACCCCTTCATATAAGCCAATTTGAATATCAAAAACTCTTTCTATGGTCCAATACAATGAAACTATAATTAAAAAAACAGAGCCATAAACTAAAATCTTACTATACATCTTTCGTTTTCTTAGCAAAAATATTAATGGAAAAATGGCAGCTATAATAACTAATTGCCCTAATTCTACACCGATATTAAAACCGAGGAGTGAAATTGTCAAAAATTTATTGGTCAAGCCTAAGTCTGCTAACACACTAGCAAAGCCAAACCCATGAAATAATCCAAAAACAAAAGCGATAACCCAATCTCGTCCTTTGAATATAGGTTTTATATTGTGAAAAGCAGCTAACCCAATTGAAAACGCAATAATAGATTCTACAATACGAGATGGTAATTCAACTATTTGCAAAGAGGCTAAGGTTAATGTTATGGTATGCGCGATTGTAAAGAAAGAAACTACTTTAAAAATGTATATAAATGCTGATCTAAAGTTTTGAACAGGCTCCCAATTAGAAAGTGAATATCCCCTCGGATCATGTTTTCTTCGAACAACAGAAGGCAAAATAAGCGCCAGAAGAAATAAGATATGGTCAATACCAATCCAAATATGCCAAACTCCCTGCCATATCATAGCCCAAAATCCTTTCCAAACTGATACGTCTGTTAAAGACATCGTGTCTGTAATATCCCCTGGGGTAAAGTCTAAAGAAATATTCATTTCTTCATTAATCACACCAGCTTTCCAATTATATTCAGTAATTAAAAACGCTCTGTGTGTATCATCTACTTCAAAAACGGGGTGATAGGTAACCGTTAATTCATCAGGTAAAGCGCTCGTATTTTCTAGCGTAAAATAAACCTTTATAAAATTCCCTAAATTGACATATTGTATTCCAAAATCTTCTTTGAGACTTATCTTATGTTCTCCATTTGGAGATGAAAAAGCAGATTTCTCTAACAGATATGCTTTTATTCGTTCAATATAAGGCTCGAATTCTTCCTTTTTAGAAGAATTGTCAAAATTGGTGTTGTAAATTTTATTAATATCATTGATATTAATTTCAAAGCGACCTTCAATACCTTTGTCTTCATATACTCTTAAAAAAATATAACTCTGATTCACAATATGAGCATCGGCGATTTGAGGAACCAGAAATAAGCCTAAAAGGAGAAGTACGGAAAGTATTTTTTTCATATCGGTTTTTTGAAGATTAAAAACTTTGATTTAAGCTTTTAAAGCTGCACAATAAAAACAAAAAGTCAAACAATTCTAAATATAAACGTTAAACGGTAACTTTTATAAGTTACTGGCAATACAGTAAAAATAGGGTATTTTCAAAAAATCCGATGAACGGTTAGTCTTAATAGATGCAAATATTTAACATAGGTTGCGTGCTGTCATAATTATGTGTCTGTTTATCGAATCTTGTGCTATTTTCTTGAAATTTAATGCATTATTTACATAAATTGCTAAAAAATTGCTGACTTGTTTAACCAAGTATAAAAAGAAAAATGCTCCAAAATCAAGAAAAAACAGTTATCCTCTCAGGGGAAGACGTATCTCTCATTGTAGAAAAATTTGGTGTCGATCAATTGATGGATACCTTAATAATGCGCCTTAAATTGGCTGTAAAAAATTTCGACCCGATCAAAACTGATATACCTATACGATCTGGTTTTAACTACCAAGCAGAAAACCCTGGTTTAGTTGAATGGATGCCCGTTCATAAGAAAGGTGAAGAAGTAGTTATTAAGGTTGTAGGATATCATCCGAAAAATCCAAAACAATTCAATCTTCCGACCATATTATCTTCCATTTCTAGTTATGACACAAAAACTGGACATCTTATTGGTCTTTGTGATGGCGTGCTTTTAACAGCATTACGAACAGGAGCTGCATCAGCAGTTGCAAGTCAGTTTTTGGCACATCCTGAAAGTTCCGTATTAGGCTTAGTTGGTTGTGGTGCACAAGCGGTAACACAGTTACATGCGCTATCACGAATATTTGACCTCAAAAAGGTACTCATATATGATATAGATGAGAAAACGATGTCTTCGTTTAAAGATCGCATTTCTATGCTAGAACTCGACCTTCAAGTTATTAACGCATCACTCCAACAGATTATTGAGATTTCAGATATTGTTTGTACTGAAACATCAATAGATGTGGGTACCGGGCCCCTTTTTGAATATACTACATGTAAACCGCATTTACATGTCAATGCGCTAGGTTCAGATTTTCCCGGAAAAACGGAACTGCCATTGCAGCTTTTGCAAAAAAGTTTTGTTTGTCCTGATTTTTTAGAGCAAGCCAAAATTGAAGGAGAATGCCAGCAACTCAATGATAATGAGATTGGTGCAAATTGGGTTGAAGTCATGAAAAACCCTGATAGTCATAATGCGCTTCAAAATAAAATGTCTGTTTTTGATTCAACCGGTTGGGCTTTAGAAGATCAAGTGGTACTAAACTTGTTTCTAGAAATAGCCAAAGAATTTGAAATCGGATTGAAAGTAGCGATTGAAAGCGTTTCAGAAGACGCTAAAAATCCATATCATTTTTTACGGAACACCGTTCAAGTTTGAACAATATTCTAGCGTTTTATTTTTATAAAAGTTTAGCTTTTCATCACCTAACGTAAACCCAATTATCGGCCGTATGAATTTATCATGGACCAAAGAACAACTTGATTACAAAAAACAGGTTATTGCATTTGCGCAAAAACACCTCAACGAAGGCATACTTCGTCGTGATCAATCTTGTGAATTTTCAAGAGATGATTGGCAAAAATGCGCAGGTTTTGGGTTACAAGGTTTAGCGACTCCGCTTGCATACGGAGGTTACAAAGAAGAAGTTGATATTCTAACTGCAACCTTAGCTATGGAAGGCTTGGGCTATGGATGTAAAGACAATGGTCTACCGTTTAGTTTAAATGCTCAAATGTGGACCGTGCAGTTGCCTATTTCACAATTTGGTACAGATGCACAAAAAAACAAATACCTAAATAAATTCACCTCTGGCGAATGGATTGGTTGCCATGGATTGACTGAAACCAATGCCGGCTCCGATGTTTTTAATATGCAAACGACAGCCAAAAAAGTTGATGGCGGGTATATTATTAACGGAAGCAAAAGGCTAATTACATTAGGCCCGATAGCGGATGTTGCTCTCATTTTCTGTATTACCAATGCAAAATTGGGAAAATGGGGCGTAAGTGGCTTTTTGATTGACTCGAGAACCAAAGGTTTTACGCAAGAACCTAACCAAGCAAAAATGGGAATGCGTACTGTACCCATAGGAAATTTAACTTTTGAAAACTGTTTCGTACCCGATGAAAATCGACTCGGTGCAGAAGGAGCAGGATGGAGTATTACTACAAGTAGTTTAGAATATGATCGCGGCGGGATTTTAGGAAGCCAATTAGGAGCTATGGAACGCCAATTAGAAGAAACCATATCGTTCGTGAAAAATAGAAAACAATTTGGAAAATCTATCGGATCATTCCAGTCAGTTTCCAACCGAATTGCAAATATGAAGTTACGATTAGAGACTTCAAGATTATTACTTTATAAAGTCGCTTGGTTGAAAAGCATTGGTCAATCTGCTATGATGGAAGCTGCTCTTTTAAAATTACAGTTAAGTGAGAGTTTCATTGAATCAAGTTTAGATACCATACGTACGCATGGCGGTAGTGGATATCTTAGTGAAAATGAGATCGAACGTGATTTAAGAGATGCCGTTGGAGGTGTTATTTATGCGGGAACATCTGATATTCAGAGAAATATAATTTCAAACCTTCTAGGAATTTAATACGTATGTAAACTGATGAACACACTCCCAAATTTCATAGAAAATTCTGCTAATTTGTTTCCTAACAAAGAAGCTTTTCGTTTTGGTAAATCAAGTTTGACTTATACTGATTTAAACCACAAAACGAATCAGCTTGCCAAACATCTTGTAGATTCTGGAGTGCAAAAAGGTGACCGTGTAGGAATTTATATGAATCGGTGTCTTGAAACCGCAATTGCAATTTATGGTATTCTTAAAGCTGGCGCTGCATATGTTCCAATTAATCCGGTCGCACCAAGGTCTAGAGTACAATTCTTAATTGACGACTGCGGTATCCAATTTTTAGTTACGGTACCAAAACAAAAAAAGCGTATTAATAAACTCTTAGAACAAGAAACTGCTCTTAAACAAGTCATCGGAATTACGGATAGTTTAGATGGCACAAGTATTTCTTGGACAAGTATCTTTTCAATAGCAATGAATGGGTACCAGAAGGTAGCTATTTTAAGTGATGATTTAGCTTATGTGATGTACACATCAGGTTCTACGGGTACTCCCAAAGGTATTATGCATACTCATAAAAGCGGAATGGCTTACGCTCAACTTTCTTCAGAATTGTATGGTTTAAAACCTGAAGATAGAGTAGCCAATCATGCACCAATACATTTTGACATATCTACCTTTGGATATTTTTCAGCTCCTTTCGCAAGTGCAACCACCATAATTATTCCAGATGCGCATACAAATCTGCCTGCAAGTTTAGGAGCATTGATCGCCGAAGAAAAAATATCAATTTGGTATTCGGTACCATTAGCTTTAAGTCAATTATTGCTCAGCGGTGTTCTTGATACCTATGATTTTAGTTCTATTCGATGGGTTTTATTTGGAGGTGAAAGTTTTACAATCAAATATTTAAAAAGACTCATGAAAAAATGGCCTCAGGCTAACTATTCAAATGTTTACGGTCCGGCAGAGGTTAATCAATGTACGTATTACAATTTCAATTCAAATATCATTCTTGAAGATTACTTGCCAATCGGGGCTGTTTGGAATGAAACGGAATTTAAAGTGATCGATGAAAACGATAATCAAGTTGAAAAGGATTCCGCAGGAGAATTGGTCATATACTCTACAACAATGATGAAAGGATATTGGAACAATGCAGCATTGACTTCAAAATCATTGTTTACAGATAAAGTAGAGGAAAACATAGAGAAAAAGTACTATAGAACAGGAGATATTGTACGACATGATGCCAAAAACAATCTTGTCTTTTTAGGAAGAAAAGATCGCCAAGTCAAAATACGTGGTTATCGTATTGAACTTGATGAAGTTGAAGCCGTATT
>ENA-ORXR01000837-ORXR01000837.1-marine-metagenome-genome-assembly--contig:-NODE-837-length-37043-cov-3.858979_pt1 | contig 37043 bp, 32 predicted proteins | sample MGYA00237866_ERZ511479 | MGnify/ENA metagenome assembly ERZ511479
CCGCCAATCGCGGCTTTGGGCCAAATCCGAAAATCAAGCGATCCCCCATCCCAGCTGTGGGTTTGCTGATTCAAAAGACTTTGCTGAAGGTCGCGCGCCTTTGACAGATCGTGATCCAAATCATCAAAGCGTCTTTGCAAATTCACAAGTTTTGAAAGAACACCCCGCCTGGTTTTATCCTTGTACCGCTTGCGCCGCAGAATAGTGTCTAGAAAACAAACCTGAGCCAGAAACTGCTCTGCATCACTATCCGCCCAAAGCCAGGCATCCGCATGGTTGAAGCTTGCTTGGTCATACATCCCGACGATCAACCGAACCGCGTTCGACCCAGGGTCGGGGTATTTGCCATCGTCGGACATCAAAATCTGCAGATCAGCTTTGGCTATTTCATCGACCAACCGGACGCTTGTCGAAGGCCATCCACGGCGCAGGGCGTCGATAAAAACCAGGGGTATCCCATCGGCTAAATAGACAGACTTGATCTGGCAAAGACGTGACTGATTTTCGACTTCAAAAGGGATAACAGACACCTGTGGGATGGGTGCCTCAGGCGTACGATGATTTTGTTAAAAAGACCTCAACCAATGCTGCGAATTTTAGACAATCAAGTCGACGATAGATTCATCATCAGTGATGTCGGTCATACGCATTCCCAAATCTTCGGCCGCACTGACCAAAGGTTTGAAATTTTCAGCACTCGACGTTTCGATACCCAAAAGAATCGTACCGAAATTGCGGGCTGACTTTTTCATGTATTCGAACCGGGTCACATCATCATTGGGGCCCAACAAATTCAAGAAGTCGCGCAACGCACCGGGGCGTTGGGGCAGCCGCAAGATGAAATACTTTTTCAAACCTGCGAACCGTTGGGCGCGTTCTTTTACTTCGGGCAGTCGTTCGAAATCAAAGTTGCCGCCAGAAGAAATACAAATAACGCGCTTGCCGCGCACAACATCCCTAAGGTCTTTCAATGCATCCAATGCCAGCGCGCCCGCAGGCTCCAGCACGATGCCTTCGTTGTTCAACATATCCAAAATGGTTGTGCAGATTCGATCTTCGGCGATAGTCAGTACATGGTCTGGGTTTGTGCCCTTCAAAGCGGCAAAAGTGCTTTCACCGATCCGCGCCACAGCGGCACCGTCAACAAAAGTGTCAACGTCATTGATCGTTGTGGCCTTGCCCGCCTTTACCGCCGCTTTCAGACTTGCGCCCCCGGCGGGTTCAACAAAATAAATCTCTGTCTTTGGGGATACTTCAGTCAGTAACAAACGCATGGAAGACGACAGTCCACCGCCACCCACAGGCACAACAACGATGTCTGGCGCGCCAGCACCCGCCGCATTCAGCTGTTCCAACATTTCATGGGCGACCGTAGATTGCCCTTCCATGACATCCAAATCATCAAAGGGGGACAGGAAGTGGCCCTGAACATCATCGCAATATGACTTTGCAGCAGCCAAGGTCGCATCGAAATAGTCACCAACAAGGCGGATTTCGACGTTGTCGCCGCCAAACGTACGGGTCTTGTTGATCTTCTGTTCCGGCGTTGTGACGGGCATGAAAATCACGCCCTTCTTATCCATTTGCCGACACACAAATGCAACGCCCTGGGCATGGTTTCCAGCACTTGCACAGACAAAGACAGGTTTGTCTTTTTGCTTGCCCATGGCGTTAAACGCGCCGCGCAATTTGTAGGATCGCACCGGGGACAGATCTTCCCGCTTTAGCCAAATATCTGCGTCGTACATCTTGGACAGATGATCGTTGCGCTGCAGTGGCGTTGCCGGGAACAATCCCCGCATCCGCTTTTCTGCCGCAGCAGCTTTTTCTGAATAAGAAGTCATGACGTCACTCGTTTCGCGTTTAAGGAAAGCTGCCGGAATATCTTTAGGTCAGCAATATGCGTTCAACGCAAACCCCGTAGTTTTATCTGAACATCAAATGCCCAAGCCTGTCGTAAACCAACTCGATACCAAAATGAAAGCGCCTGGTGGTTCGGCATCACTTGAACGATGGACGCCAGTCACGCAATCATCATGCGCACCAACCCAACCCAGATCGTTGACCCGGTTGCGACGGAAGTCAAAACCCGGTAATCGCCAGCTTGTTTTCAACAAATGGGGGTTGCGATGTCTGCGCCGAAAAAAGTGGTTCTAGCCTACTCTGGCGGACTTGATACATCGATCATCCTCAAGTGGCTGCAGACCGAATACGGTTGCGAGGTCATCACGTTCACCGCTGATCTTGGTCAGGGGGAAGAACTGGAACCCGCCCGCGCCAAAGCCGAACTTATGGGGGCTTCGAAAATCTACATCGAAGACATCCGCGAAGAATTTGTGCGTGACTTCGTGTTCCCAATGTTTCGGGCAAACGCTGTCTACGAAGGTCTTTACCTTTTAGGCACTTCCATTGCCCGCCCCCTGATCTCAAAGCGTCTGGTGGAAATTGCCGAAGCAGAAGGCGCAGATGCCGTCGCACATGGCGCAACTGGGAAAGGCAATGACCAAGTTCGCTTTGAATTGGCTGCTTATGCATTGAACCCAGAAATCAAAGTGATCGCCCCTTGGCGTGAATGGGATTTGTCCAGCCGCACCAAACTGATCGACTTTGCAGAAAAAAACCAAATCCCCATCGCCACAGACAAACGCGGCGAAGCGCCATTCAGTGTAGACGCAAACTTGCTGCACACGTCATCTGAGGGCAAGGTGTTGGAAGACCCCGCAGTTGAAGCACCGGGTTACGTTTACCAACGCACCGTCAGCCCAGAAGAAGCGCCAGACAAACCGCAATATATCGAAGTGGGGTTTGAAGCTGGCGATGCAGTGTCCATCGATGGGGAAACTATGTCCCCTGCCACGATCCTAACCAAGCTGAATGAATTGGGCGGGGCCCACGGCGTGGGACGTCTGGATCTGGTCGAAGGCCGGTTTGTGGGTATGAAGTCGCGCGGAATCTACGAAACACCCGGCGGCACCGTTCTGTTAGAAGCGCACCGTGCCATCGAATCCATTACGCTGGATCGCGGTGCGGCCCATCTTAAGGATGAGCTGATGCCCCGTTATGCAGAGCTGATCTACAACGGTTTTTGGTTCGCCCCCGAACGCGAAATGTTGCAAGCCGCCATCGACCAATCGCAAAAACACGTCACCGGCACTGTCCGGTTGAAGCTGTACAAAGGTAGCGCAACAACCGTTGGTCGCTGGTCTGATCATTCGCTGTATTCAGAGGCGCACGTCACCTTTGAGGAAGACGCTGGCGCATACGATCAAAAGGACGCGGCTGGGTTTATCCAACTCAACGCGTTGCGGCTGAAACTTCTGGCCGCACGGGACAGACGCTTTAAGTAATCGCAAACGCGCGTAATTCTTCATAAATCGGCATCGCCCTGTCCAAAATGGGGCGGTACGCATCGGGTAAATTCATCGTGGTTTCTTGCGACACAGAGAACCCAGATGACCGATGCACTGCATCATACCAATGCGCAGCCCAAACCCCATCTTCTGCTCGTTTTCCTGGTGTCCAATGGGTCATCGCCGGGTCAAACGGGACGCCCAATTTTTGACACAACAAAGTTAATGCATTGGTTGAACCTTGCAAAATATAGTCACTATCCAGCACAATAGGGTCTAATTTTTGATCCCTGCAATGCTGGAATATTCGCATCTGTTCTTCAAAACCCAAGTCGGAAAAATCAACACTGCTTCGCTTCTTTGCATAGCTCGCGACTATCTTTCGGGGATCACGGATCAGAAACACGTTCCGCAACTCAGAAATCCAATCCAAGTTATACCTTGGCAGCATGTGGTGGGTCATATGCTTTTGGTACCAGATCGAATGCCCCCCAGGGTTAGGCTGCAAAAGCGCACGGATAACTTCACCTGGATCATGCGCCTGGGACCCTAACACATCCTTTCGCATCGGGTGATCTGCGCCCGTCGCGGCAAGATAAGCGGCATAGAATGGCTCGTCGGAAACGGTACAGTCTTTACGATTTCCAAAGCTGTACATCATGGCTGTGGAGATATTTCGCGGACCAGACCACATAGCTATCTTCATTGATCACCCCTTCCGACAATCAAACTAACGTGACACATCAACGTTTGCCTTGTTCGATCACCTGTGACCGCCGACACTGAGCAAAAGAACAGGAACACGCAATGACCCGACTGATCGCAGCACTTATTCTATTTCTTATGCCGCAAATGTCTTTCGCCCGCGACATTCAAACCATCGTTCTAGCGGGTGGTTGTTTTTGGTGCGTGGAATCAGATTTCGAAAGCGTGAATGGCGTGACAAAGGCCGTATCAGGGTACACAGGCGGAACGACAAGAAACCCAACCTATAAAGAAGTGGTTCGCGGGGGAACCGGGCACTACGAAGCGGTGAAAATCACTTTCGACGCTGATAAAGTTGGACGTGGAAAAATACTGGATCTTTTCTTTCGGTCAGTTGATCCTACGGACGCGGGCGGTCAATTCTGTGATCGCGGAGGCAGTTACCGAACAGCTATCTTTGTTGAAAATTCAGGGGAACGCCGATTGGCAGAGATCGCAAAAGCAGCCGCGCAACGCGATCTTGGTCGAACAGTTGTGACACCGATCTTGGATGCGGGCCGATTTTACCGCGCTGAATCCTATCACCAAGACTATTACAAAGGTAAAAAGCTGGTGATAACGCGGTTTGGGCCAGTCAGCAAAGCGGATGCTTACAAAAAATATCGCAAAGGCTGTGGCCGGGATGCGCGTGTAAAATCGCTTTGGGGAAAAGACGCACCCTTCGTTAAGTAGCCAAGGCCTTAACCTCTGCCAGGGTTGGAATTGCATCTGCCGTTCCAGCGCGCGTAACCTTCAATGCCGCAGCCGCGTTCGCCAATTCCATGGATTTTTCTTCGCAAGCCCCTTCGGCAAGCGATGCCAAGAAGAAGCCGAAAAAAGTATCCCCGGCCGCTGTGGTATCGACCGCCTCTACCTTCAGGCCAGCGACAGATTTCGTGACACCATTCATTTTGAAATCCGCGCCGTTTGACCCCTTAGTTTTCAAAACAGCGATTTTTTCCAGCTTAGCGCTTTGGGCGGAACTCAAACCTTCATCAAGCGCCGCTGCCTCACCCTCGTTCACAGCGATCAAATCAATCAGATCAAGAACCTCAGAAACCGCTTCAATCGAAAAAGGCGCGGCTGAATACGCCACCTGCGCACCCGCGACTTTTGCGAGCTTTGCGGCCTCTGCCACACCATTTGTCTCATTTTGTAAGACCAGCCAATCGGATTTGGATATTTCACCCAAACAGTTACTAATGTGCGGAATAGAGACTTTTTGGTTTGCCCCGGCGGCCAATGTAATCGCATTCTCACCATCGTCAGAAACAGTGATTATCGCATGCCCTGACACTTCCCCAACAACTTTTACACCTGTCGTATCAACGCCAAACTTTGAAAGTGTGTCACGCATCCAAACACCGTCTTGGCCGATGCATCCGATGTGCCGAACGTCCGCGCCTGCCTGGGCCAATGCCACAGATTGGTTTGCGCCCTTACCGCCCATGCCTTTTGACAAAGAATGCGCAGCAAGTGTTTCGCCGGGTTTAGGGATGGATGGAACGCGATAGAAGTAATCTGCGTTGATGGACCCCAGGTTATAGATCGTCATCGGATATCACAGGCGGCGATAGCGGCCATATTTAGGATATCTGTAACTGACGATGCATTAGAACATATCTGGATGGGGCGATCGATGCCCGTCAAAATCGGACCAATCACCGTCGCGCCCCCCATTTCCTGCAAAAGCTTTACGGAAATGGACGCCGAATGCCTTGCCGGAACCACCAACACGTTTGCGGGGCCCGAAAGACGTGAAAATGGATATTTGGCCATGGCGTCCGTATTAAGCGCCACATCAACAGTCATTTCACCCTCGTATTCGAAATCGACGCCGCGCTTTTCGAGAATGCTGGGCGCGAACTGCATTTTTTCTGCACGCTCCGACACCGGATATCCAAATGTAGAGAAGCTGACGAACGCCACCCTTGGGTCCAAGCCCAACGTTCGGGCAATGCCAGCGCCGCGTTCGGCGATGTCTGCCAAGTCATTTTCGTCGGGCCATTCATGCACCAAAGTGTCTGCAATCAAGATAATGCGCCCCCGGGCCGAAACCGCCGTGACACCCACTGCGCCATCGTGTGGGCCCACGTCATAAACATGGCCAATCAACTGCAATACATGCGCCGATTTGCGCGTGACACCAGTGATCAACCCATCGCCATGACCATGGGCCAGCATCAGTGCGCTGAACACATGCCGATCCCGCGCCGCCAGGCGGTGAATATCAGCCTGATCAAACCCTTTGCGGTTCAAGCGATTGTACAAAAAGTCTTTGTAAGTGTCTAAATTAGCCGTCTTTGCCGCATTGGTTATTTCAAGTTCACGGTATGCATCCCCAAGACCGTTTGCTTCTAACTTTGCCTTGATGTCCGCTTCACGACCAACCACGATTGCCGTCCCGTACCCTTGTCTTTGATAAGAAACGGCCGCCCGCAGAACCCTTGGGTCGTCGCCTTCTGCAAAAATCATTCGGGCTTGGGACTTCCGGGCCCTGGCATGAATGCCCTGCATAATGCTTGCGGTGGGGTCCATCCGACCCCGCAGGGTTACCTCGTAGCCTTCCATGTCCACGATGGGTCTGCGGGCGACCCCCGTTTCCATCCCCACCCGCGCTACGGCTGGCGGGATTGAATAAATCAACCTTGGATCAAACGGCGTAGGAATGATGTAGTCACGTCCAAAAGACAGCTTTTTCCCATAAGCGATCGCCACCTCATCCGGTACGGGTTCACGGGCAAGATCAGCCAGCGCCCGTGCGCAAACGATTTTCATCTCATCATTGATGGCCCGCGCGTGGATATCCAAAGCGCCCCGAAACAGGTATGGAAAACACAGCACATTGTTGATCTGGTTTGGATAGTCTGAGCGACCGGTGGCCACGATGGCATCTGGCCGTACTTCGTGGGCTTCTTCAGGCGTGATTTCTGGATCGGGGTTGGCCATTGCAAAAATGACAGGGTTATCGGCCATATCTGTCAACATATCTTGGGTCAAAGCGCCCTTCACAGACACCCCGATAAACACGTCTGCGTTCGACATTGCTTGTTCAAGCGTACGTAAGTCCGTGTTCACAGCATGGGCAGATTTCCATTGGTTCATACCCGCAGTTCGACCCTGATAAATCACGCCCTTGGTGTCGCACACGATACAGTTTTCATGCTTTGCGCCCATGGATTTAATCAGTTCGATACAGGCTATCCCCGCCGCACCTGCGCCGTTCAAAACGATCTTAACGTCTTCGATTTTCTTACCCGACAACTGCAATGCATTGATCAAACCAGCCGCACAAATTACGGCAGTGCCGTGTTGATCGTCATGGAAAACAGGGATGTCCATTTCTTCGCGCAAACGTTGTTCGATGATGAAACATTCCGGCGCTTTGATGTCTTCTAAATTGACACCCCCAAAGGTGGGGCCCATCAAGCGCACCGCATTGATAAATTCGTCGCAATCTTCGGTATCAAGTTCGATATCGATAGAGTTCACATCTGCGAAGCGTTTGAACAAAACAGATTTGCCTTCCATCACGGGCTTCGCACCCAATGCACCCAGGTTTCCCAAACCCAGCACAGCTGTACCGTTGGAAATCACCGCCACCAGGTTTCCTTTGTTGGTATAATCATAAGCTGTTTCTGGATTTGCAGCGATCGCTTCGCAGGGAACAGCAACACCGGGGGAATATGCCAACGATAGATCCCGCTGCGTGGCCATAGGAACAGTTGCCGTGATTTCGAACTTCCCAGGTGTTGGTTCCAGGTGAAACGCCAAAGCATCTTCGTTCGTGATTTTCATTTTCGACATTTGTTTTCCCCTTGGCACGTGAAGACCGTTTGTATCAGGGGCGCTGCCAGGAACAAGCGCTTCCCATTTTTGCCTTGCTTGCCTAGGGTTTGGTCGGGATCGCGCCGAAGGAAAATCATGTCGTCCAATGTAACGCCGATGATGGCGCAATTTCTTGAGATAAAGTCAGAATACCCCACGGCCCTGCTGTTTTATCGGATGGGTGACTTCTACGAATTGTTTTTTGATGACGCCGTTCAAGCCGCCCAAGCGCTTGAAATTTCACTGACCAAACGGGGTAAACATCTAGGTGAAGACATTCCCATGTGCGGCGTGCCCCACCATGCGTCCGAAGGGTATTTGTTAACCCTGATCCGCAAGGGATTTCGGGTGGCCGTTTGCGAACAGCTTGAAGATCCGAAGCAAGCTAAAAAACGCGGATCTAAATCAGTTGTAAAACGGGGTGTGGTACGTCTGGTAACGCCCGGCACACTAACCGAAGACAGCCTGTTGTCTGCGCGGCGATCCAACTACTTGGCTGCATTTTGCCTTGTTAGGGACCAAGCGTGTTTAGCTTGGGTCGATATTTCCACGGGGGATGTGTTTTTTACCGAAAGTTCGGCCCTGCGCTTGGGGCCAGATTTGGCCCGCCTTTCACCAAAGGAAATTTTGGTACCAGACAGCTTGGACAAAGGCCTGGTCCAGATTGCAGAAGAACGCGAAATCGCTGTGACGTGTTTGTTCGAAAACACCTTCGACAGCGCGACCGCTGTTGATCGACTGACCACGGCATTTTCTGTGACTGACCAAGAGTTTTGGGACGGGTTTTCCCGCCCCGAGATGGCGACTTTGGGCGCATTGGTGGAATACTTATCCGAAACTCAGAAAGGGCAAATGCCCCTTTTGCGCAATCCTGTCCGAGAAGAACGCAATGATTTCGTTTCAATTGATGGCGCGACCCGAAGAAATTTGGAATTAACGCAAACCCTGTCGGGGGAATATAAAGGGTCCTTGCTGGAAACGGTTGATCGCACAGTAACTGCCGGCGGGGGGCGGCTGTTGGCCCGGCGCTTGAATGCCCCAATCCAGTCCGTCAGCAGGTTAAATAAGCGTTTAACTTTTGTTGATTTTTTCTTCGGCAATGCAAATAGGCGTGCAGATGTGAGGGGACAATTGAAGCAGTCCCCTGACCTTGACCGTGCCTTATCACGGTTATCACTGGGCCGCGGTGGGCCACGTGACATGCTGGCCATTGCCCAAGCGCTTGCGACGGGCAACGCCCTTTATCAGACACTAAATGCAGCAGATAGTTCTGAACTTTCCAGTGTCGATCTGAATGACTTAAGAACGGATCCCAAAGTCGCAAACCGCATTTTGAATACATTGCGCGAAGACCCCCCGCTGTTGGCGCGGGATGGTGGTTTTGTGGCCCCCGGCCATTCTGATAAGATCGATTCCACGCGCAAATTACGGGACGAAGCGCGGAACGTTATCGCCGGGCTTCAGGCAGATTATGCAGCAAGGACCGGGATTTCTGCGCTGAAGATCAAGCACAACAATGTCCTTGGTTATTTTATTGAAACAACCGCCACCCACGCGGAACGCATGTTGTCCGCGCCGCTGAACGAACAGTTTGTTCACCGACAAACAACCGCGAATGCTGTGCGATTCACAACGGTTGAGTTAAGCGAAATTGAAACCAAAATCCTGAATGCCGCCGGTGAAGTTCTGGCCATGGAATTAGAAGTTTTTGCAGAATTGTCAGATTTCATTTTGGCAAATGCGTCATCGCTTCAACTATGCGCTTCGGCCTTGGCACAGGTCGATGTAAGCGCGGCACTGGCCGAAATTGCGGCAACAGAAGGCTGGGTGAAACCAAAACTAGATACGTCACGGTCATTTGAAATTGTGGCCGGGCGACACCCAGTCGTCGAGGCCGCGTTGAAACGAGAAGGCACTGCCAGCTTCGTTGCCAATGACTGCAACTTCCAAGAAGAGAGCGCGGCCCTTTGGCTGCTGACCGGGCCAAACATGGCCGGTAAATCCACTTTCTTGCGGCAAAACGCATTGATCGCGCTGTTGGCCCAGGTCGGATCGTTCGTACCCGCACAATCCGCCCACATCGGGGTCGTCAGCCAAATCTTCAGCCGGGTTGGTGCGTCCGATGATCTGGCCCGGGGCCGATCCACATTCATGGTGGAAATGGTGGAAACCGCTGCGATTTTGAATCAGGCGGACGAACGCGCCCTGGTAATTTTGGATGAAATTGGCAGGGGCACGTCGACTTACGACGGGCTTTCGATTGCGTGGGCAACGTTAGAACATCTTCACGAGGTCAATAAATGCAGGGGCTTATTTGCAACCCACTACCATGAATTGACCCAAGTGGCGGGACGGTTAGACCGCGTGGAAAATGCCACCGTCGCTGTCCGTGAATGGGAAAACGAAGTGGTGTTTCTTCACGAAGTACGGCTGGGCACTGCGGATCGATCTTACGGGCTGCATGTGGCGAAATTGGCCGGATTACCCACGTTAGTGACAAACCGGGCGAAAGTTGTGCTGGAAGCATTGGAAGAGGGGGACAGGGAAAACAAAAGCGGAACCGTTCTTGTGGACGATCTGCCGCTGTTTTCGGCGACACCTATCGCAGCACCAACGGCGGAGTCTGAAACCGAAAACAAACTTAAAAAAGTTAACGCGGACCTATTGAGTCCACGCGATGCTTTGGATTTGATTTATGAGCTGAAGAAATCGCTGGGCTAATCAAGCAGTGTTGGAAGAAACGCCAACCTGCGCCGGGCGCAGCAACCGATCATGCAACATGAACCCTTCGCCAGACACCTGGATAATATCCCCAGCTTTGGTGCCGGGCAGCGGTGCTTCAAACATTGCTTCGTGATTTTGCGGATCAAATCGATCCCCGACTTCTGGGGTGATACGTTCAATACCGTGCTTTTTGAAAACATTCAGCAACTCACGCAGGGTCAATTCAACACCTTCGATCAATGCGGCAGAAACTTCTTTCTGGTCATCATTCACGGTGTCCAATCCACGGCGTAAATTGTCGTACACCCCCAACAAATCACGGGCCAATTTGGACCCGCCGTAATTTTCAGCTTCGCGTCGATCACGGTCACTGCGCTTGCGGGAATTTTCCGCATCGGCCAGTGCCCGCATCCATTTGTCTTTAAGACTGTCGCGTTCCGCGATCAGTTCATCAACGGATGACATCGCGTCGACGTCTTCATCACTCGCTTCAGCAGCGGCCTGTTCTTCACGGGCCAACTCGTCTTCAAACGCTTCTAGATCATCCAAGAATGCGTCGTTATCTTTTTGATTTGCCATGCGTCAGAACCCTTATTCAGACAGCGCGCGCCCCATAAGTTGGGCAGTGTAATTAACGATAGGAACAATCCGGCCATAGTTCAGCCTTGTCGGCCCAATGACGCCGACTGCACCAATCACCTTTCGGTCAGCGTTCATATAGGGAGACACCACCAAAGAGGAACCCGAAAGTGAAAAGAGTTTGTTCTCTGAGCCAATAAAAATGCGAACGCCATCGCCATCTTCGGCCAAATCCAAGAAATCAACGATGTCCCGCTTGCGTTCTAAGTCGTCAAACAGGACACGCACACGATCTAGGTGGGCTTCGCCCTGGTCTTGGTCCAACAGATTCGATCTGCCCCGCACAATGAGTCGTTCGTTTGGGCCGCCCGCATCATCCAAAACAGCAACGCCGTCTTTCACAAGTTGGGCGGTAAGTTCATCCAATTCTGATCTGTATCGCGCTATTTCTGTGCCGATGGAATTGCGCAATTCGGCCAAGGTTTTCCCTTGGCCAACAGCATTCAAGAAATTTGCTGCTTCACGCAACTGGCTGGGGGTTTGCCCGACGGGCGGACTGAAAACACGGTTTTCCACTTCACCGTTCGAAAACACAAGAACAGCCAAAGATCGGTCCGGTGCAAGCGACACAAATTCGATGTGTTTAATCGGTGCAGATTTCTTTGGGGCCAAAACCAGCGATGCAGAATGGGTCAGGCCAGAAAGTCCTTGTGTGACCCTATCCAGCAGCCCAGACACTGCATCTTCCTGTTGAAAGGAGGATTGGATTTTCTGTTGATCAGCAACATCTGGGTCACCAACTTCTAAAATCCCATCGACAAACATGCGCAGGCCCAACTGGGTCGGAATGCGGCCTGCTGAAACATGCGGGCTGTCCAGCAGTCCAAGCTGTTCCAGATCTTGCATCACATTTCGCACTGTCGCTGCACTTACAGGTTCAGACAAAACTTTAGAAAGCGTTCGACTTCCGGTTGGTTCACCGGTCGTAAGATACCCTTCAACGATGCGCCGAAACACATCGCGGGCGCGGGTATCCATGTCTGCCAATATATCCGACGTGTTGTTCATTGTTCTCTGGCCTTGCCAAGCGTCAAGCGCATCGCATATTCGCCTAACATCAAATAAAGGACAAGCTTGTGCGACCTTCAGGAAGAGCAACGGACGAAATGCGTCCGATTACCATCGAAACCAACGTTTCCCGTCATGCCGAAGGGTCTTGTATGATCCGCTGCGGGAACACCCATGTATTGTGCACCGCCAGCCTTGAAGAACGCGTGCCCCCGTTTTTGAAAAACACTGGGTTAGGTTGGGTGACGGCTGAATACGGCATGCTTCCCCGCGCAACACACACACGGATGCGCCGCGAGGCAAAGAATGGTCAAAGCGGTCGCACACAAGAAATTCAACGCTTAATCGGGCGCAGTCTGCGTGCAGGTGTGGACCGGGTTGCCCTTGGCGAACGCCAAATCAGCCTAGATTGCGACGTTATCCAGGCAGACGGGGGAACGCGATGCGCATCAATCACAGGTGCATGGGTTGCGTTGAAATTGGCAGTTCAAAAACTGTTAAAATCCGGCGATATCGTTTCCGATCCCCTATTGTCACCGGTTTCTGCTGTCAGCTGTGGCGTGTTTGCCGGGCAATCAGTCTTAGATTTAGATTATCCAGAAGACAGCGAAGCTGGCGTTGACGGCAACTTTGTCATGATGGGATCAGACAAATTGATTGAAATTCAGATGTCCGCCGAAGGTGCCACATTCAGTCGCGCCCAAATGGATCAGCTGATGGACCTTGCCCTTAAGGGGAACACAGAGCTTGCCGCAGCCCAGATGAAAGCTGTTGGCGGATGAGCCCTCCCAAAATCAAAGAATTGGTGGTCGCAACACATAACGCCGGGAAGTTGGTGGAAATTCAAAAGCTTCTCGAACCGTTGGGTGTTGTCTGTACGTCTGCCGGTGAATTGAATTTGGAAGAGCCCGAAGAAACGGAAAGCACTTTTTCTGGCAACGCCCGCATCAAGGCCCGCTTCGCCGCCAAGGCAAGTGGGCTGCCCGCTCTGTCAGATGATAGCGGTATCATTGTGGATGGCCTGAATGGTGAACCGGGGGTATTTACAGCAGATTGGGCCGAAACCCCCAATGGTAGGGACTTCTTTCTTGCCATGACCAAGGTTTATGATGCGTTGATAAAGCGCGGCACCCCTACCCCGTGGACCGCTCGGTTTCACTGCACGCTGTGCATCGCATGGCCTGATGGGACTGATCAAATCTTTGACGGTGACGCAGAGGGCCAAGTTGTTTGGCCGATCCGGGGCGAAAACGGGTTTGGGTTCGATCCCATGTTCCTGCCAGACGGGCATTCACTGACCTTTGGCGAAATGACGCCCGCTGAAAAAGAACCGCTGACACACCGCACGCAAGCGTTTCGAAAATTTGTACAGGCTCACTTTGACGCTTGAAAACTGGCAAATAAACGGATTTGGGCTCTACCTGCATTGGCCCTTTTGCGAGACTAAATGCCCGTATTGTGACTTTAATTCATACGCCAATGTCGATTTTGATGAGTCCCATTGGCTTCAAGTATATTGCGAAGAATTAGAGAAATATGCAGCTGAAACAGGTGATCGAGTTCTATCATCGATCTACTTTGGTGGCGGCACGCCAAGCCTGATGTCTGCTAAAATGGTGGGCCGTTTGCTGGCAAAGATCTCTGACCTCTGGAAGACGTCTAACAACGTTGAAATCACGCTGGAAGCAAATCCAAGCACGGTCGAAGCGTCCCGGTTCCTGGAATTCAAATCAGCAGGTATCAATCGGGTATCTTTGGGGGTCCAGGCGCTGAATGATATTGCCCTGGCCAAGCTTGGGCGCAAGCACAACGCCAAAGAAGCGATTGCAGCGATGGAGATCGTTAAGCAAACATTCTCTAGATCCAGTTTCGATTTGATTTACGCCCGGCAAAACCAATCCATCGATGAATGGAAGGCTGAACTTCAACAAGCACTGAGCTTTAGCCCCAACCATATATCGCTTTACCAACTCACCATCGAACCGGGTACGGTATTCGCAAAGCGATTTAACAGCGGCCACCTTCACGGGCTGCCGAGCGATGATCAAGGCGCAGATATGTATGAGATGACACAGGAGTTCTGTGAAAAAGCGGGCTTGCCTGCCTACGAAGTTTCAAATCACGCAGCGCCAGGGCAAGAGTCTATTCATAACTTTATCTACTGGAATTCCGGGGATTACGTCGGTGTAGGCCCAGGCGCACATGGCCGCTTAACGCTTGAAAATAAAAGGGTCGCGACGTCGACCGTTCTTCATCCTGAAAATTGGCTCAAGAACGAAACGAAAGAATTCCGGGAATACGTGCCAAAAGAGGAACAGCTGACAGAGCTGTTTCTCATGGGCCTTCGAACGTCAGAAGGTGTTTGTATTAAACGGGCCAAGGCCTTGGGTTACGCCCCCAAAGGCAAAACCCAAGACCTGGTTAACGATGGAATGCTAAAGGTCACCCCCGACAAGATAAGGGTTACCGCCAAAGGTCGCCCTCTCTTGAATGCGATCCTGAGGGAAATATTGGCTTAAGATCGCGTTAGCTTTGAACAAAGATCGTCCAACTGTGACAAGTCTTTGTATTTGATCTTCACAACACCGCCTTCACCACCAGACTCGTGGTCGATAGAAACAGACATCCTAATCGCCGCAGACAAATCACCTTCCAACGCGCGGGTATCGGCATCCTTTTGGGGTTTCTTTGCCTGTGAACCTGACGCCTTTGGCCCAACCTTACCCTGAACAAGTTTTTCCGTTTCGCGAACAGACAGGTCCCGGGCGACGACCTCTGCTGCTAAAGCACTGGGATTCTCAGATGTAATAAGCGCCCGTGCGTGACCTGCGGACAGCTTACTGTCACGAACAAGACGCTGCACATCTTCAGGCAAACCCAAAAGACGCACGAGGTTTGCAATATAACTGCGCGACTTACCCAACGCTTTAGACACTTGTTCTTGGGTGTGTCCAAATCTTTCCATCAGTTGTTTGTACGACAGCGCCTCATCAAATGGGTTAAGGTCTTCGCGCTGAACGTTTTCGATAATCCCGATTTCAAGAACGTCTTGATCAGAAAATTCGCGCAGCACGATCGGCAGTTGATGCAGCCCCGCCATCTGGGCAGCACGCCAGCGCCGTTCGCCGGCTACGATTTGAAAACGGCCCTCCTTCTCAGGATCAGCGCGCACGATAAGGGGCTGAATAACGCCTTTCTGGCGGATAGATTCCGACAACTCCTCCAGCTCTGGCTGGTTGAAGGTTCTGCGCGGCTGGTTTGGGTTTGGAACAATCTTTTCAATCGGAACACTGCTTGCGCCGCCTGAATTAGTGTCTGTTACAGGCTCTAAGTCTGACATCAACGCTGACAGGCCCCTTCCAAGCCCTCGACTTTGGCGGTTATCGGACGTCATGACATCACCTCTCGCTTGGTATTCTCTAATATTTCTTGCGCCAGCGCACGATACGCCAAACTGCCCTTTGAATTGGTATCATACGTCAGAACCGGTTCAGAAAAAGACGGCGCTTCGCTAATTCTCACATTTCTTGGAATAACGGTCTTAAAGACCAGATCACCAAGATTATCGCGAGCGTCCTTTTCAACCATCTGGCTCAACTTGTTCCGACCATCATACATTGTCAGCAAAACCCCTTGGATCCGCAAATTGGGATTGGCGGAAGATCGAATATCCTGCACCGTCCTTAAAAGCTGTGAAAGACCTTCTAGCGCGAAAAACTCACTTTGAAGAGGGACCAAAACATCAGTAGCAGCCACCAACGCGTTGATCGTCAAAAGATTTAGCGAAGGCGGGCAATCTAAGAAAATATAGTCATACCCTGCCAGCGCACCCGATCGGATCGCATTCTTCAATACAAAGCTACGGTCTGCCCGATCGAATAGCTCTATGTCGGCTGAGCTTAGATCGGTATTGCAAGGAATAATCGACAGCCCTGGAAAATCTGTTTTTCGGGCCAACCCTTCCGCCGGCTCGTCACTAAGCAGAAGATCTATGGTCGTCTTCTCACGATCACCCGGCACAACGCCAAGTCCAGTAGAGGCATTGCCCTGGGGGTCCATGTCCACAATCAAAACAGATTTATTCACTTCGGCAAGCGCCGCCGCCAAATTGATGGTCGTAGTGGACTTACCAACCCCGCCTTTTTGATTTGAAACCGCAATTATTCTTGTTTCATCAAACATGCTGCACATCCCTTATGAAGATCATTTGCGATTCCCTATCAATAAGGCTTGGAGCACTGGACCAAGAAAAGTTCCAATCACGCTTTGCATCCTCAAGCTCTCGCTGGAATCCCTTGCCCTTAGGGAGCATATAGACGCCTTGATCGCTTGAAAGCCCTTGGGTCATTTCCAGCAAGTCAGCGATACTAGCAAGAGCCCGTGCTGATATTAGATCGAACTCTTCGCCCGAAATATTTCGGACATCATCAGAGATAACTTCGCATGCCAATCCATACCGGCTTTTACAGGCCCGCAAAAAAGCCGCTTTACGAATATCACGCTCCACAAGCGTGAAGCGGCGGTCTGTGTATCCAGACTTCCCAAGTATCGCCCAAACAATCCCAGGAAAGCCGCCTCCTGAACCTATATCAACGCAAGAACCCGCTTGATCCAAAAATTTGACCCACTGAACTGAATCCAGTATGTGTCTGCTCCAAAGCTGGGCCTGATCTCCCCGAGAAACCAGCTGAATGGATCGATTCCACTTCAAAACGAAATCACTGAAATCCTTCAGCTCATCAAGTGTTTCACGTGAAACAATATCTTCAACCTCACTACCTAACACCGGCCTGCCTCTCGTTGCGGCGAATGGCCAACAATACAGCAACCATGGCCGACGGCGTCATGCCTTCTATATTCGACATCTCACCCAGGGAAGCGGGTCGGGCGGCGCTGCACTTAACCCTAATCTCAACGCTAAGCTCTGGCATGGCTTGAAAATCGAAGCTCTTGGGAATTTCAATTAGAAAATCAGATGAAACCATCTCAACCTGCTGCTTCTGCCGTTCTATATAAACTGCATATTGCGCCTGACAGCTCAGCTGATCCAGAATGCTGTCGGGAAAGCCAGTCATCGGCTCAGACATGTGCTTAAAACCCGCCAAACCAATCCCCGGCAAAGAAAGCACGTCCATACCGGTTCTTTTTTGCCCATCCAGGGCCACCTGAATTCCGCCCTGGTTCAGCGCTTGGGGGGAATAGCTTATCGCCGTAAGATCCGTCTTCGCCGTTGTCAGTGCTTCCATCTTTCGCTCAAAGCGCGCCCACTCAACATCAGAAACAGTTCCTACCGCCCTACCAATGGGCGTCAATCTTTGATCGGCGTTGTCCGCCCTAAGGGACAGCCGAAACTCAGCCCTGGAAGTGAACATCCTATAGGGCTCTGTGACACCGCGGGAGACAAGGTCATCAATCATCACGCCGATATAACTATTTTGACGTGATAACCCCGCGTCCGGCACATCTTTCATTTTGGACGTAATGGAAAGCGCAGCCACCAGACCCTGTGCGGCGGCCTCCTCATAGCCTGTGGTCCCATTTATCTGACCCGCCAGATAAAGCCCGGGAAGGTTCGAAAGACCAAGGCCGCGATCCAAATTTCTTGGATCTACGTAGTCATATTCGACCGCATACCCCGGCTGAAGTATTTTCGCCGCCCCTAGCCCCGTGATTGATGCAACATATTCTTGCTGAACATGGACCGGCAGAGAGGTTGATATGCCGTTCGGGTAAACGGTATCGGTATCCAACCCCTCTGGCTCCAGGAAGACTTGGTGAGAGGTTTTATCTGCGAACCTCATTATTTTATCTTCGATAGACGGGCAGTACCTGGGTCCGATCCCTTCTACCTGACCGCCGTACATGGCGGAAGAATGGATGTGCGTTCGGACAATATCATGCGTCTGTGCGTTCGTGTGGGTAATACCGCACTCTACTTGCGAAACATCTGTGCATCTTGTCCCAAGAGAAAAGAACGCGGGATCATCGTCTCCTTGCTGCATCTCTAGTGTGGACCAATCAATGGTTTTGCCATCCAGCCTTGGGGGGGTTCCTGTCTTCAACCGTCCAAATGAAACGTCTTTTGCTTCAAGCATACTCGCAAGGAGAGACGAATTCTTATCACCCAAACGCCCTGCCGCAGTAACTTCATGCCCGATGAATATCTTTCCTCGCAGAAAGGTGCCTGTGGTAAGGATAACATTCTCAGACGCTATGTCAGATCCGTCGGCCAAGCGCACACCGCTAACGACACCCGCGGCCTCTAGGATTTCGACCACTTCTCCTGAAATGAACTGCAGGGATTCCATACCCAATAACAATGTACGTACGCTTGCTTGATACAGCGACCTGTCAATTTGGGCTCGGGGACCGCGAACAGCCGGGCCCTTTTTCCGATTAAGAAGTCTAAACTGAATGCCGGATTGATCCGCGCACTTAGCCATCATGCCGCCAAGCGCATCAATCTCTCGAACCAGATGCCCCTTACCCAAGCCGCCAATGGCTGGATTACAAGACATAACACCCAAATCATCGACCTTCATCGAAATCAGACAAGTGGACAGGCCGGCCTTTGCAAGGGCATGTGCGGCTTCGCAGCCCGCGTGACCAGCACCAACAACAATGGCATCAAAATGTTTCACGTGAAACACTCCTATTTCCCAAGGCAAAATTCTGAAAAGACGGCATCAAGCACTCGCTCTGTGTCTACTTTTCCAATCACGAAATCTAAACTCGACAATGCTGTCCGAAGTTCAAACGCGGCCAGCTCCTCATCAACACACTGTTGTGCGGATATAAGCGCTGTGATCATTTTCGCCAAGCCATCTCGCTGTCTTTGACGACCCACCAAAGCGTCACGAGACACCCTTGCCGACAAAGTGGCAAAGATTTGATGCTTTAGCCCGTCTAAACCCTGACCTGTAAAAACAGAAATCCTATCTTTCCCTGCGAGAACATCGCCTTTGGTTTTTACAGAAATATCGTCTTTTTGCTTATCTATCCCAATCGACTCTGCATCTTTTTCGGTTAGAAAAATCCTTAAGTCCGCTTCTTCTGCCCGGCGTTTGGCCTTAGCAATCCCCATCACCTCGACCTTGTCGTCGGTGTTCCTGATGCCAGCCGTATCAAAAAAAGTAACAGGAAGGCCGTTAAGGTCTGAATTAACCTCTAAAACATCCCTTGTTGTGCCAGCTACATCCGAAACAATAGCTACTTCGCGACGAACAAAATAATTCAGAAGCGTTGATTTACCAACATTGGGGGGGCCAACAATCGCTACATCAAAGCCCGACCGAATTAATTCGGCTGACTTGAAGGAGTCTACTATGCTTCGAACTTCGTTGATCACCACTTCGATCAATGCCGAAACTTCTGGCAAAACGTTTTCTGGAACTTCTTCATCAGCGAAATCGATCGTGGCCTCCAAAAGCGCAAGCGCGCGCACGAGACTATCTTTCCATTTCCCTGTCAATTTGCCAAAATCACCGCCAAACATCCGCACCGCCAGCTGGTGTTGGGACCGCGTTTCAGCCGTCAGCAGATCCGACAACCCTTCTACTTCGGACAGGGTCATGCGTCCATTTTCAAGCGCACGCCTGGTGAATTCCCCCGGGTTGGCTATGCGAAAGCCATCAAGGCGTGAAAGCTCTTGCAAAATCAATGAAACAACAACGGTGCTTCCGTGAACTTGGAATTCTACAACGTCTTCACCTGTAAAGCTTGCGCCTTCACCGAAACAGAGGATCAATCCCTTGTCCAATAATTCGCCGTTTATGTCGCGGATGCTACTTAGTCTAAAGCGCCCTGCTTGGGGTATTTTTGCCAACTGGCTTGTCCCAGAAAAAGCCCCGGGCCCTGAAACGCGCAATACGGCTACGCCTGCGCGACCAGGAGCAGAGGCCAGCGCAAATATAGTATCACGGGCCATGTCTTAGGTGTTCATTGAATCAAAGAAATCCGAGTTGGTTTTGGTCTGTTTCAATTTTGAGATAAGGAACTCAATCGCATCGGTGGTTCCCATAGGGTTAAGAATTCTGCGCAAAACATAGGTTTTCTGCAGATCGATCTTGTCCACCAACAGATCTTCTTTCCGTGTGCCAGACTTCAAAATATCCATGGCCGGGAACACGCGCTTATCAGCAACTTTACGGTCCAAGACGATTTCGGAGTTACCCGTGCCTTTGAATTCTTCAAAAATGACTTCGTCCATCCGGCTGCCTGTATCGATAAGCGCGGTGGCAATAATTGTCAGACTACCACCTTCTTCGATATTCCGCGCCGCACCGAAGAAACGTTTTGGGCGTTGAAGCGCATTCGCATCCACACCACCGGTCAAAACCTTACCAGATGACGGGACAACTGTATTGAAGGCCCTACCAAGTCTTGTGATCGAATCCAAAAGAATAACTACATCTCGTTTATGTTCCACTAAACGCTTGGCTTTTTCGATCACCATTTCAGACACCGCAACGTGGCGCGTGGCCGGTTCATCAAAAGTCGAAGACACCACTTCGCCTTTAACGGAACGCTGCATGTCAGTAACTTCTTCCGGTCTTTCGTCGATCAGCAGAACGATAAGGTAACATTCTGGATGGTTCTTTTCGATCGATGACGCGATGTTTTGCAGCAGGACTGTCTTACCCGTTCTTGGCGGCGCAACGATCAAAGAGCGTTGTCCCTTACCAATCGGGGAAACCAAATCAATAATCCGGGCAGAACGGTCTTTCACCGTAGGGTCATCGATTTCCATTGTCAGACGTTCATCGGGGTAAAGCGGTGTTAAATTATCAAAAGCAACTTTGTGCTTCGCCTTTTCTGGATCGCCAAAGTTGATCAACTCAACCTTGGTCATGCCAAAATAGCGTTCACTTTCATCTGGTGCCTTAATCACGCCTTCGATTGTGTCACCCGTTCGCAGGGAAAACTGACGGATCATATCTGGGGACACGTAAATATCGTCTGGGCCGGGAAGATAGTTTGCCTCTGGCGAACGCAGAAACCCGAATCCATCTTGCAAAACTTCCAACACGCCGTCGCCAGATATTTCCCATCCGTCTTCCGCCCGTTCTTTCAGGATCGAAAACATCATGTCGCCCTTACGCATCGTAGACGCGTTTTCGATTTCCAACTCTTCAGCGATGGGCAAAAGATCCTTTGGGCTTTTGGCTTTCAGTTCTTTCAGCGTGAGTCTTTCGAATGACATGGCTGCCTCGCTTCAACGATTGTGATGATGGTGTAACTGCAATCCCGAACGGGCGCTGCATCCCGATACCTAACCTAACGATTTGAGTCAAATTAGAACGGCCGAGCCACCACACTAATCACGATCACGATCAACAGGGCCGTCGGCACTTCGTTCATAAGACGATATTGCTTGCCAGTTAGCTGTTCTGTCTGCGAGGCGAATTTCTTTCGCTGACCGCCCAACCACATGTGAAAGACCGTCATCCCAAGAACGCTGATAAATTTCATCCAGGGCCACAGTGCCGTCCAATCCACCACGCCAGCTGTCGACGCCAAAAGAACTCCGCAAATCCATGTAATAATCATAGCCGGGTTCATAATGACCCGAAGCAATTTTTCTTCCATAGTTTGAAAAAGCGCATCTGCCGAACTTTTGCGATCAACGCTTTCCTTGTGATGCACAAAAAGTCTGGGAAGATAAAAAAGACCCGCCATCCACGATATCACTGCAATGATATGTAAGGATTTAATCCAAGGATAAAGGACAGAGAGAATATCTTGCATCCCACACTCAAACCTTAAATTTTAATTAAGAGAAAGATGATTATTTTGTAGGGAAGATAAAACTTGGGGATTAATTAAGGTTAACAGAGTTAATAACAGACGTATCGTTAACGCAGAAAAAGATTTCGTATTCTTCACAAGCACTTACGCACTGCGGGTTTTTCTTCTTAACAGGTTACCCACAAGACTATGGCGAAAAATTAATACAATCCACAGCCTGATAAAGTGGAATAAATTTCCCCAAACCGCCAACATCATTGGCGAATGCCCAAAACAACCGTAAACCCGAAGAACGTCAGCCAAGCGCAACAAAATTGTACACAGGTTTATCAATGAAATTGTACCTAGCCTCCTCGTCCACTTCGCGCCAAGGACTGTTGGAGCTGTCGCGTATTCCATTCACTGCGCAACCCGCAGATATAGATGAGAAAGCCACATCGAAAGATTGGACCGACCCACAAAAGATAACTTTGAATCTGGCTAAAGCCAAAGCCTTAAAAATTAGTGAAGGCTTCCCAGACGACCTGGTTTTGGGGGCAGATCAAACTCTTTCGTTCAAAGGACAGGTGCGGGGTAAACCTGAAAGCCCAGATCAGCTAAAGTCCTGGTTTCGAGAAATGGGTGGAAAGGAACATCATCTTTTTACGTCTCAAGTACTGGTGAAAAACGGTGCGCTGATTTGGTCTTACACAGCCGCTACAAAACTGGTCCTTCGCCCCTTTGATCAAATTGATTTCGATGATTACATCGCCAAACATTGGGAAGACGTGCGTCACTGTGCGGGTGGTTACATGTTTGAGGTAACGCCGCATATTTTTAGTCACGTCTCAGGTTCTGTTTCAGATATAATGGGGTTGTCGGTTCTAGAATTGAGCGAGGCCCTGAAGGAAATTTCATACCTGCCTTCTGCTTGGCAGCCCCCGAAATTCGCCGCTGTTTTGGGCCACCCCATTGCCCACAGTAAATCCCCCAGGATTCACAGGTATTGGTTAAACCAGAGCGCCGTGGCTGGCGACTATCTGAAGATAGATATCCCGCCTGTATTTTTTGAAGATACGGTAAATGTATTGTTTCAAGCTGGGTTCAGTGGGTTCAATGTCACAATCCCCCATAAGGGGGCTGCATTGTCTGTGGCAGGGGTAACAACTGATCGTGCAAGCGCCATCGGTGCATCTAACACACTGTATTTAAATGAAAAAAATGAAATCGTTGCCGAAAATACAGACGGCCTGGGATTTCTGGCGCATTTAATGCAAAGCGTACCAACGTGGCAAAGCTTGGGTAAATCAGTTTTGGTTCTTGGCGCAGGTGGGGCTGCCAGGGCTGTTGTTTCAGCGATGGTTAATGACGGGGCTGGAAGTGTTAAAATCCTTAACCGTACAAAAGACAAAGCGGATCAGATTGCGGCAATGTACGACCATAAAGTTGCATCAGGCCATTGGGATGATCGAAGTACAGAAATTGCCGAGGCTGATTTGATTGTGAACACAACGTCGCTTGGCATGGATAAAATGCCTGCCCTTGAGATCGATTTCAGACATGCATCATCGGGAAAGGTTTTTTATGACCTTGTCTATGCGCCGTTAGAGACAAATTTCCTTAGCGAGGCACGTTCACGGGGATGTACCTGCGTGGATGGCTTGGGGATGTTGCTGCATCAAGCGGCACCCGGATTTGCTGCTTGGTTTGATCAAATGCCCGTCGTTGACGATAAGCTGCGTGCAGTGGTTTTAGAGCAATGATCAAGGTTGGGTTAACAGGGTCAATCGGCATGGGTAAGTCCACCACAGCCGGCATATTCGCAAATCATGGTTGCGCTGTTTGGGACGCCGATGTTGCCGTTCACCGACTATATGCACCAGGCGGGGCTGGTGCCGAAGCGTTGCGCCCGATCTTTCCAGCGGCGGTTTCAGACAGCGGTGTAGATCGAAACGCTTTAAAGGCGCTGTTAAGAGCTGACCCCAGCGCCATTGATAAGCTGAACGCCATTATTCATCCGCTTGTCGCCGACGACCGGGCGGATTTCATTGCCGACGCCAAGCAAGACATTTTGATCTTCGATATCCCGCTGCTTTTTGAAAACGATATGGCGGATCAATTCGATGCAACCGTGTGCGTTTTTACTTCTGCTGCCCAGCAATCGGATCGGGTTATGGCACGGCAAACCATGACAATGGCAGATCTGGAATTTATTCTTTCGAAACAACTTCCCGCAGGGGACAAGGCCGCCCGCGCGGACTATGTTGTTCACACTGATACGATGGCGGGCGCGCGCAAAGATGTGTCTTTAATCATGGATAAATTGAAGGATCAGTTGAAACATGCGTGAAATCGTTTTGGACACAGAAACCACCGGGTTCGAGCCTGACCAAGGTGACCGGATCGTAGAAATTGGCGCGGTGGAATTGCTGAACCACATGCCAACTGGCCGGACCTATCACCAATATATCAACCCGCAGCGCGACATGCCCCAGGGCGCGTTCGAAGTGCACGGATTGAGTGAGGAATTCTTGTCTGACAAACCGGTCTTTGCGGCGATTGCACAGGACTTCCTCGATTTTGTCCAAAACGACAAAATGATCATTCACAATGCAGCGTTCGATATGAAATTCTTGAACGCAGAGTTGGAGTGGGCGAAAAAGCCGATCCTTCCGAAAGATCAGGCTTTTGATACGCTGGCTGTTGCCCGCCGGAAATTCCCTGGATCACCCGCATCATTGGATGCTCTTTGTCGCAGGTTTGGTATCGATAATTCGGCGCGAACATTGCACGGCGCGCTTTTGGATTCGGAAATTTTAGCAGAAGTGTATCTAGAGCTGCTGGGGGGCCGTCAGCCGGATTTTGCGCTTGGATCAGCAACCCCTACAACCCAGGTGAAAAAAGAGGTGGGGGAAAAATGGCAAGCCCCGCCACGGCCCGTAGCTTTACAAGCGCGGCTATCTGAAAAAGAAAAAGCGGCGCACGAAAAATTCGTCGCCGCCCTTGGTGATAATGCCATTTGGCAAAAAGCTTAGTTGGCTTTTTCTGCAATTCGGCGCTGAATTTCAGCGCGGTACATGCCCATAAAATCAATCGTTTCCAAGTTCAGCGGCGGGAAGCCACCGTCACGGGTCACATCGCCAACGATGCGGCGCAGATATGGGAACAACTGGCGGGGGCATTCAATCATCAAGAATGGGTGCAACTGATCTTCCGGCACGTTTTCAATGTGGAAAATGCCCGCGTATTCCAATTCCAAAAGGAACATTGCGTCGCCCTTTTCTTTGGTAACGGCTTTTACTTCAGTTTTGATGATCACTTCGTACTGGTTTTCAACAGTCCGCTTCCGGGCATCCAGATTTACCTGAACCGAAACTTCTGGGCTGGTGTCGCCGCCGGAAATTCCTTTTTGGGCCAAGATGTTTTCAAAAGACATATCGCGCACATATTGCGCCAAAATCTTCATGTTCACGCCGGCTTGGGCGTCCGCTGCTGGTGTCGTTGGCTCGTCGGCCATGGTTATTCTCCTAACCTAAATTCTGGGGTTGGTTAACAAACCTCGTGACTGCGCTCAATCCTTGGACCACTTGGAATCTGGGTTCGGTGATGAAACTTCGGTATATTCGCCGTCAATCGTATGGGGTGCGGCAGAATTTTGCTGATTTGGGTTTGTTTGGTGCGGCGTCGCCACTGTTACACGCGAAGTAATATAACGGATGATCGCCGCCCGGATCGGCGGGATCAGCAGGGCAAAACCCACCGCATCGGTAAAAAACCCAGGGGTTAACAAAAGGGCACCTGCGAAAATGATTAACGCGCCATGGGCCAGTGGTTCAGCCGGGTTGCTGAAATTCCTCATTGATCCTTGGACCTGCGCCAAGGCTGCAAGCCCCTGACCGCGCAGCATTGTGGTGCCCACAACTGCCGTCAAAACCACGATCGCCAGTGTCGGCCACAGGCCAATCGCGCCACCCAGTTGGATGAACAAGCCGATTTCAATCAAAGGAACCGCAATAAACGCCAGAAGAAACCACATATCCGCATCCGATCAATTCAAGTTTGGTGGACTTGACCCACCCTGCGACATACATAAGTGCGGTGTGCGGAATTTACCAATCGCTTAAACCGGAGTGGTTATGAACAATCAGCTTATCCAGCTTCTTGTCCTTGCAGGCATCGCTGTGTTTCTTATCCTGAAATTGCGCGGCGTTCTTGGAACGCGCGATGGTTTCGAGGGTGAACCTCAATCACGTATGTCTGCGCCTGAAGCGCGCCCCCAATTTGAAGTCATCGATGGTGGGCCAGATCCCGATATCGTGGACTATGTTGACGAAGGCAGCGCAGACGCTGAAGCCCTGGCCCAGATGAAACGGGCCGAAGACACCTTTATGGTGGGGGATTTCTTGCAAGGTGCCCGCGGTGCATACGAAATGATATTGATGGCCTATGAAAATGGTGACCTGGCCGACATCAAAGGATTTTTGTCACCGGACGTGTACGCTGCCTTTGCATCGGGTGTAGAGGCACGTAAAGAACAGGGCCTGACGGTTGAAGCGACCTTTATCGGTGTGCGTGAAACATCTTTGAAATCCGTAACCTTTGATCCCGAAACGAACTATGCCGAAGTGGACGTAAAGTTCGTCGGCGAAATGACGTCTGTCGTACGCGACAAAGGCGGCGACATTGTCGAAGGTGACGAAACAGAGATTAAACGCCAGCGCGATATTTGGACATTCAGCCGCACTATGGGTGCCGCCGATCCGAACTGGCATCTTAGCGCGACGGGTGACTGATGCGAATTTTAACGCTGACCCTGGCGTGCTGCCTTGCGTTTGGGTCAGCCGTGACCGCTGAGGTTACAAAGTCCCTTGTGGCCTTTGATGACCTGGCGGGCTGGGCCGATGATGATCACGATCAGGCGCTGACCACATTCAAAGAAACGTGCGGTGATTTGCGCGGCGACATTTGGTCCCCGATTTGTCGGGTGGCCAAGTCAAATCCGAACCCGAAGCTGTTCTTTGAAACGTTCTTTCAGCCTGTGATTATCGAAGACGGGAAGCCCGGGTTGTTTACCGGATATTTTGAACCGCAGTTGACTGGCTCTACCGTGGAATCCGCCCGCTTTTCCACACCGCTTTACGCGTACCCATCTGATTGGCCTGATGGCCAGCCGCTGCCGACGCGACAAGTGATCGACAGTACGGGCGCGTTGCGGGGGCGCGGTTTAGAATTGGTTTGGGTCGATGATCCTGTTGCAGCTTTCTTTTTGCAAATCCAAGGCAGTGGCCGGGTTAAGTTGACCAACGGGCGCTCCATGCGGTTGGGGTTTGGTGGGGCAAACGGTCAGCCGTACAAATCCATCGGTAAAGAAATGATCCGCCGGGGGATCATGGATCAACATCAAGTGTCTGCGAAGCGGATTTCTCAGTGGGTGAAAAACAACCCTGAACGCGGCAGGCAGCTTTTGTGGCACAATCCGTCCTACGTTTTCTTCCGTCGGGTCGACCAAGTTCCTGCTGAAAAGGGCCCGCTGGGTGCGATGAATCGATCCATCAGTACCTTGCGAACCGTTGCGATTGATCCGTCGTTTATAAAATTGGGCGCGCCTGTCTGGATTGAAAAGGGCGGTCGTTCGCCCATGAACCGTCTTATGGTGGCCCAAGACACCGGGTCAGCCATCAAGGGTGCGCAACGCGCAGACATTTTCTTTGGTACAGGCGATTCTGCGGGCCGGGCAGCGGGTGCTGTCAAAGACCCCGGTCGGTTGGTGGTATTACTGCCTGTCGAAGAAGCCTTCGCCAAGGTGTCTGCCCGTTGATATGTCCCGCAAAGTAACCAAAGACGAACGCCATCTGTGGAATCAGGTTGCCGCCACCACGTCGCGCGGGGCCGCGCCGTTGCCGCAGGGTGAAACAATGGCGGGCTTGTTGGATGGACCCGCGCCGCGAACAGTTTCAAAACCCATTGCAGCTTTCAAAATTGGATCACGTCCCATGCAGACCTCTGCCCCTGCATCGACCCCCAAGTTAGCAGCGCCGATTGACACCAAAGCCATGACCCGAATGCGCCGGGGCAAGCTGGCACCAGAGGCGCGGATCGATTTGCACGGCATGACCCAAAGCGAAGCTTTGCCTGAATTGATGGGTTTTATCATGCACGCGGCCCAGCGGAACCTGCGGATGGTTCTGGTGATTACGGGCAAGGGCCGGGGCAAACCTGATGACGGCCCGATCCCAGAACGTGTCGGCGTGTTGCGCCACAATGTTCCCGATTGGCTGCGCCGTCCGCCCATCGGCGCGATGGTCCAAGGGATCGTCCCCGCCCATCAACGCCATGGCGGCGGCGGAGCGCTTTATGTGTATCTACGCCGTTTGCGCAAGTGACGGCCGCGCACGGGAAACACCCACTAACATCAAAAGCGTAGTGCCCACAAAATAAAGCGATACCCAGCCGTATTGGTGCCCCAGATTACGTCCTAAGTCCAAGAAGATACCCAGTATTGCGGGGCCCAAGGATGACCCTAAGACCATCACCGATGTACCCACAGATTTAACCGACCCCAAGAACCGCGTGCCATAAAATTCTGCCCAAAATGCACTGATTAGGGTCGCATATGCGCCAGTGGAAATTCCCACCAGTGCGATCCCCACCAGCAATCCAGCCATCGATTGGGTCATGCTGAAGGTCAAAAATCCCAGTCCGATGGGGATTTGGTGAAACGCCACCAGCCGATGCGCACCGACGATATCGAGAACCATGCCCGTAATGACCATGGACACCACGGCCACGGCAGTAAATGCGGGAAACACTGATGCGAATTGCAAGTGGCTGATGCCGCGCACGGTGGCGTAGTGCTCTTGGAAGAAAAAGAACCCCGTTACAAAGGCCGAAGGCCCCAGGAACGCAGGCAACATGGTCCAAAACAGCGGATGGCGCAGCATCTGCACCCGTGTCCAGTGTTGGTCGTTCATACCCCGCGCCTCAGTCTCAGCGGCGATGGATTGGGGGCTGCGTTCTTTTTTCAACAAAACAGCCAAGATCGGCACCAACCCCAAGCATATCCCAGCGGCGCCCCACCAAAGTGTGGTCCATGCGTAAATTCCCAAAAGCGCGATGAATGTTAAGGGCAGCAGCGCTTCCCCCACCGAATACCCCAGGGCAGAAATCGCCACTGCCTTACCGCGATTGGCCACAAACCACCGCGACATGGCCACCATGGCGATGTGGGATGCCATGCCCTGACCGGTAAAGCGCAGGCAAAAGATCACGATGGGCAATAGCCAAACCACAGAATTGGTGGCCATGAAAATGCATGACAATGACAATGCCACCAGGAAAACAGGTCCCAAGCGATTAACCCGAAACCGATCCGTTAACCCCCCGGCCCACAACATCACAACGGCAGATGTTAGTGTGCCCATGGCGTAAATCGACGCCCATTCACCGTGGCTTAACCCAAACGCCGCCCGGATATCGCCAGCGAAAACGGAAATGAAAAATGTTTGCCCAAAGCTGGACCCAAAGGCCAAGAACGCCCCGGCGGACAACCACCGGGCATTTTGTGCAAAGAAACCAAGCATTCGAATGTGTCGGACGGAAACCGCCCGGGGGCAAGGTTAAAGAACGTAACGGCTAAGGTCAGCTGATCCCATCAAGCTGTCCAAACGCATGGTCACGTAGTCCGCGTCGATTGTTACCGCCTGCCCTGATTGGTCGGGGGCCGCAAACGACAGTTCTTCAAACACCCGTTCGATCACCGTATAAAGCCGCCGCGCGCCGATGTTTTCCACCGATCGGTTCACCTCTGCCGCGGCTTTGGCGATGGCGGCAATGCCGTCTTCGCTGAACGTCACGTCCACCGATTCAGTACCCATCAAGGCTGAATACTGTTTGGTCAGCGCATTTTCTGTTTCCGACAAAATGCGGACAAAGTCTTCTTCGGTCAGGTCGCGCAGTTCCACGCGGATGGGCAAACGCCCCTGCAATTCTGGCAGCAGATCGCTTGGCTTGGCCACGTGGAACGCCCCAGATGCGATGAACAAAATGTGGTCCGTCTTTACCGCCCCATGTTTGGTGGAAACGGTTGTGCCTTCGATCAAGGGCAACAAATCGCGCTGCACCCCTTCCCGGCTGACATCCGCCCCGCGCGCATCTGCCCGGGCGCAGACTTTGTCGATTTCATCCAGGAATACGATTCCGTTTTGTTCTACGGCTTCTAGCGCGGCTTTATTGACCGATTCATCGTCCAGCAGTTTGTCCGCTTCTTCATCCATCAATGCCTCATAGCTGTCGGCGACTGTCATGCGCTTGCGCACCGTCCGCCCGCCAAAAGCTTTGCCGAACATATCACCCAGGTTCATCATCCCCATCTGGCTGCCGGGTTGGCCGGGCATATCAAACATGGGCATGGGGTTGCTGTTTTCTTCCAGCTCCAGCTCAATCTCGGTGTCGTCCAACTCACCCTTGTGCAGTTTCTTGCGGAACATATCGCGCGTGCCGGACCGGGCATCTTCACCCGCGATGGCGGTGATCACCCGTTCTTCGGCGGCTTCGCGGGCCTTGGCCTTTACATCGTCGCGCATGTGTTCGCGGATCATCAGGATGGCGGAATCCACCAGGTCCCGCACGATCTGCTCTACGTCGCGGCCCACATAGCCCACTTCTGTGAACTTGGTCGCCTCTACCTTTAGAAAGGGGGCGCGTGCCAAGCGCGCAAGGCGGCGGCTGATCTCGGTTTTACCGACGCCAGTGGGGCCAATCATCAAGATATTCTTTGGATAAACTTCGTCCCGCAAATCCTCAGACAACTGTTTGCGTCGCCAACGGTTGCGCAGGGCCACGGCCACGGCACGTTTGGCATCATTCTGGCCCACGATATGGCGGTCTAATTCGGATACGATTTCACGGGGGGTCAGGTCAGTCATTTCTTAATCTTCTCAACAGTCAGATTGCCATTGGTATAAACGCAAATGTCCGCAGCGATTTGCATCGCGTTGCGGGCTACGGTTTCTGCGTCGTGCTTGCTGTCCATCATGCCCCGGGCAGCCGCCAGGGCAAAGTTCCCGCCAGACCCGATGGCCGCGATTCCGTGTTCGGGTTCCAGCACATCGCCCGCACCTGTAATGATCAACAATTCCGCGCCGTCGGTCACGATCAACATCGCTTCCAACTTTTGAAGGTATTTGTCCGTGCGCCAGTCTTTCGCCAGTTCCACACTGGCCCGGGCTAACTGTCCTGGCGTCGCTTCCAGTTTGGCTTCAAGCCGTTCCAACAGGGTAAACGCGTCCGCCGTGGATCCTGCAAAACCCACCAACACATCGTTCCCACCGGGGGATAAGCGCCGTACTTTGCGGGCGGTGCCCTTGATAACCGTTTGGCCCAAACTGACCTGGCCGTCCCCCGCGATAACCACTTCGTCGCCTTTTCGGACACCGATAATGGTGGTGCCATGCCAGCCTGGAAATTCTGATGTTGTCATGGATGGGCCTTCCTTCGTTGACGCCAATATGGCGATGGGTCGCCGATCCCGCAAGTAGACACGAAAAAAGGCGCTCGGAAACCGAACGCCTTTTCTAATTCAATGAACTGAAATCAGATCGCGTCGTTGATCCAGCTTTGCAGGGATGCCTTGGGGGCCGCGCCTGTTTTGTTGGAAACTACTTCGCCGTCTTTGAAAACGAACAAGGCGGGAATGCCGCGCACGCCCAAAGCTGCTGCGGTGGATGGGTTTTCATCCACATTCACTTTAACGATTTTCACCTTGCCGGCCATTTCTTCGGAAATTTCTTCCAATGCGGGCCCGATCTGTTTGCAAGGGCCGCACCATGGGGCCCAGAAATCCACCACGACGGGTACGTCGGATGATTTTACGTCGGCTTCAAAGGTTGCGTCGGTGACGGGTACGGTTGGCATGACAGCTCTCCGGTATGTGTGTGTTGTTGCCCGACACACCTAGGCAGCGGTCTGGGGTCCGTCAAGATTTAGCGGCTCTTTGTAACGCATCCATCACGATATGGTGCGGCAAGGGCATCAAGGTCCGGGTCTTGGTCCACAAGATCGCGGTCTCAATGGTGTGATCTGGAAAGATCAAAGCCAGCGCATCCGCATATGCCCCCATTTGCCGCAAAACACCCTCAGGGGTATTTTTGGGTTGATCCGGAACCACGCGATTTGTTTTGAAATCTACGGCATACACATGGGTATCGGTGACGATCAAGCGGTCTACAGTGCCCTGCAACAAATCACCGTTAAGGGTTGCCAAGGTCGCAGACAAATCCACTTCGGCCAACGTATCTGGGGTAAAGATATGGCTTAAACCTGGATCAGACAGCACGGCGTCAGCTTCAATCAATGCGCTGGGACCAAGTTCGGGATCAATCTGTTTGGCAAGCTTGGGCCAATCAGACCGTGCCGTGTCGGGCAAACGTTCCAGCAAAAGATGCACCACACTGCCATATGTTTTGGGATCAAAGGGTTGACCCTCTCCTTCGCCAGACAGCGCCTTTGCCCCACCCAAATCCGATGGGTTGCGCGGTTTGGGCAGGCGGAAACTTTCTTCTGAAACGTCATTAAAGCCTGACTTTACTTGATCCACTGCGATGGGCGCTGCGTCTTCGTTGTCGGAAATAACACCGCCCCAATCTTCGTGTTGATACCTTTGCCCAGGCCCATTGGGCGTCTCTAATTCAAGCGCATCCAATCGGCTGGCGGCCCCTTGCAAGATTTTGTACCAGCCATCTTCTGATTTCTCAGCTTCCACATTGGATGCGGCAACGATTAACCAAGATTCCGCCCGTGTCAGGGCCACATACAGCAACCGATCATTTTCTAACGCTTCATGGTCCAGAACTTTGCGTTTCGCTTGGGTCAGAACTTCGGGCACTGCATCTGCCTTGGGCATCCAGTGGACCCCTGACCCATGTTCCACGACATTGGACTGCAACTTTTCCCGCTTCTTTGCGGTATCTGGCAAAATCACTATTGGCGCTTCCAGCCCCTTTGCGCCGTGGATGGTCATGATCCGAATTTGGTCTTGGCCTGATTCCAGCTGTCGTTTCACTTGCGGTGAAAGCGTATCGATCCAAACCAAGAATCCCGTGACACTGGGCACATTCGCCATCTCGTATTGCGCGGCTTGATGCAACAGTGCGTCCAGTGCCTCTTCCGCTTCTGCGCCCAAACGGGCCACCAGGTTTTTCCGTCCGTGCAAGCGCACCAAGATATGCTGGATCAATTCAAAGGGCCGCTGGAAATCCGCCATATCCCGCAAGCTGCGCAGGATGGGATAGGCATCTGGGAAATCCGCAGACCGGGTTTCCATCTCGCGCCAAAGATATTTTGCGGATCGCCCTTGCGCCAATTCATAAAGCCGCGCTTCATCCCACCCAAACAGCGGGGATTTCAAAGCTTCTGCCAGGGCCAACGAATCTTCGGGCGTGGCCAGAAACCGCAGCAAAGACAAAACGTCTTTCACGGCCATCTCATCGGTGATGGTCATCCGGTCCGCCCCTGCCAACGGCAAATCCGCTGCCTTTAGGGCCCTGTGCAATTCCCGGAAAATTCGCCCTTTGCGCCCCCGCACCAGGATCAAGAAATCCCCCGCGGTGATTTTGCGCGTGATCAGGGTACCATTTCGATCTGGAACAGTCAGGGTTTCTTTCGCAATCAATCGCTTGATTTCTTCGGCCAACGCCTCGGCCAGTTGTTTGTCAGGATGATCCGGCGACACCTCATCTACGGGACTGGTCCATGGCAATGGATCTGGCGCGGGAACCGCCTCGAACGATGGCCAAATATCTACCCGACCTGGCATTTTATCTTTAAAGGCCAAATGCCTTGGCTTGCCCAGCAGTCCGGTATCTTCCTGCGTGAAAACAGTGTCTGTAAAACGCAAAATCGCTTCTGATGATCGAAACGAATACGTCAAATCTTCGGTTTGAAGCTCTTTGCCAAGGGCTTTGATCTTCTGCTCAAAATGATCCCGCATGCGGTCAAACCCACGGGGGTCAGCCCCTTGGAACGAATAAATCGACTGCTTCTTGTCCCCCACGACAAACACGGTTCGTTCCGCGGTTTCCCGTGCGCCCTGCCCTGCGGTAAATTCGCGGGTCAGCAGATCAATGATATCCCATTGGTCCGGGCTGGTATCTTGGGCTTCGTCCACCAAAATGTGGTCGATGCCGCCGTCCAACTTGAACAAAACCCAGTCCGCAACGCGATCATCCGCAAGCAACCGCTTTGTCTTTAAAATCAGATCGTCGAAATCCAAAAAACTGCGCAGTTGTTTTTGGGTTTCATACGCATCTAGGAAAGACTTTCCAAACTTGATCAATGCATCTGTGCGCTGGGCGGCGGCCAGGGCCAAACGATTTTGCCGGCACAGCGCGATACGTTCCATCAGATTGTCCAGATCGTCTTGAAACGAAATCTGATCCTGCAATCCCTTGGTGGGCACTTTGCCAACCTTTGGGGCACCATCTTTCTTAACCAAGAAGATGTTTTCCAGGCCAACCATCGTCTCTAATGAGGGCGTTTCCAGGTTTAACCCGGCTAAAAGCTTGCCATTCTTAAGATCTGTCACTTTTTCCGCCGCGACCATAACGTCCCGCAACGCTTGCAACCGATCCAAATCGCCAGGCGCTAAACAGTCGGCGATCAAATCATTGACCGTAAACCCCGCCCGCAAACCCAAATCGTCCAGAAGGTCTGGATATTCCCCCGCTGCAGAAATTCGCACCGCGTTATGGCTGATATCCGACAAAAGCTGTGGCAGCGTGGCTTCCCCAACGTAGGGCAAAATCGCGTCAAAGGCTTGGTCCGCCGCTGCCATTTGTTCGACGATTTCTTCCCAAAGCTGCCCCTGGGCCGTTTCGTCGATTTCAGCAAACTGGGGGCTGATCCCAGCTTCCAACGGGAACTGCCGCAACACTGAACTACAAAACGAGTGGATGGTTTGAATTTTCAGCCCGCCCGGTGCCTCAATCGCCTTGGCAAACAAAGTGCGGGCTTCTGCGATATTCTGATCTGGAAAAGGACCCGCCTCGCCCAAAGATGCTAACTCACCCCGCAGGGCATCAGCATCCATCATCGTCCAGGCACCCAAGCGCTGGAACAGCCTGTTCTGCATTTCTGACGCCGCAGCCTTGGTGTAGGTCAGGCACAAAATGCGTTCTGGCGGTACACCCAGCAACAACAACCGCGCCACGCGGTCGGTCAAAACCCGCGTCTTACCGGAGCCCGCATTGGCCGATAACCAAGTCGATGTATCCGGCTTGCCCGCCCGATTTTGCGCTTTGGTGGCGTCATGCATCGGCGGGACCCCCGATGGGTTGCGGGTCAGCGTTTTGCGTCAAATCCCATTCCCCAAACCGCGACAGCTGGTCGAACGGTGATGCAATATCCGATGTCAGCATGGCCCGACGCGCGAAAAATGCCATCGTTCCATCGCAATATCGGCCAATCAAATCTGTGAACTCTTGCCAAAACACTTCGTCAACTTGCACGGACCCAACGATGCGCCCGGGTTCCACCAATTCGATGTACGCGGCGTCCAATACCCCTTTTACAGACACTTTATCAAATGCATTTCGCAACGCCATTTCGGTCAGAAGCGGCAACTGCTTATCAAAGCTTTTTTGCTGTGGCGGTGTCGGTGCCCGACCCGTTTTGTAATCATATATCTTGGCCCATCCGCCTTGTGTCAGATCGATCCGGTCTGCCTTGCCCACCAAGACAAAGTCATGGGCCAGAATTCCCAGTTCACCTGTGGCTTCTAATTTGCGAAGAACCACGTCTTGCGATCTGTCGTGTTCGGTTTCTAAAAACCAGTCTGCTATAGCGCTTGCCCGTCGGAACCAGAATTTCTGGGTGCCCACATCGGACAAAGCGTTTTCGAATTTGCCTTTGAACAGATCAAGCAGGGTTTGCTTGTCCAAAGTATCTGCGTGCGTTTCCAAGAATTTTTCCAAAGCATCGTGGATCAGCGTACCGCGAATGGCCGGGCCCGGTGGTTGACCCAGCGGGTTCAAGGCATTCAATTTCAGAACGTGCTTTGCATAAATCGCATAGGGGTCCCGGATCAGCGTCTTGATTTCAGTCACCGACAAGCGCCGGGGTCGCGCGGCCGCAGGGGGCTGGGGTGCGGGGCGTGTTGCCCTGGCGGTTGGCGTCGACTTATCCAGCTGAATTGAAGCCGCCACCCAGGGGGCCGCGCGCTGTTTCATCCCCGCCAAAGCGGGCTTGCCGTCTGTCAGTCCAGACAACAGGTTTTCTAACCTGTTCAGCCAGCGCGACGGTATGGTTTCGGCTTCCGCAGATCGCTTTGATCGGGTTACCCAAACCGCCCGGCTGGCAATGGCCTGTTGAAAATCATGCGCGGCCAAACCCACTTGTCGGTCCGGCAATAACATCCCCACCTCTGCCCGCATGGATCGGTTCATCCAAGGATCTAACTTGGGGGTTTCGGGCCATACGCCATCGTTAAGCCCGGCCAAAATCACCAGATCGGCGGATTGCACACGGGCTTCTAATGTTCCCAAAATCGCAATGTTTGCATTGGGATCATCGCGGTCCCGTGCTTCTGCCCCGTTCAAGACGGATCGCAAAATGGCTGCGTAGTCCAGCAGCGCCACCGTGTCAGCATCATCAGATGCATTGTCGATCTGTTCCAAACAACGCACAGCTTCACGGCCTGCTTCTTTGTCCCACAACGGGGATTCAGGGGCCGCTATCCCTTGCGATAATTTTTGCGCTAGCACGCGCAATTTTTCTGTCCATTCTGACAGTGTCAGCGTGGCCAAAGGTGCATCTTCCAATACCAGCGGGGTCATCCAGTCAATCCAGCCCCGGCGATCGGCTTTGTCTTTGTACCAGCCTTCGAAGCCCGTTGGGCCAAGGTGTGTTACAAAGCCGGATCGAAAAGCCAATTCCAATTCGCGCGTGTGTTTCAGGTGCGGACCCCGATCAGAACCAGCATGAACCAGTGGGTGTTTCAGCAGCGGGATCAGCGTTTCCGGCTTGATCCCG
>ENA-ORXR01000839-ORXR01000839.1-marine-metagenome-genome-assembly--contig:-NODE-839-length-36918-cov-12.021824_pt1 | contig 36918 bp, 52 predicted proteins | sample MGYA00237866_ERZ511479 | MGnify/ENA metagenome assembly ERZ511479
GGGCGGGCGGCGGCGGCGGCGACTGCGCGTCGGTGGGTGTCGAGGGGGTGCGCGTGGTCGGTTGGGGGTGGGGCGGCGGCTCGTGCGGCGGTCGCGGGGGGTTGACGACCACCGAGGCGACGGCGGCCGGGCGGAGGCGGAGTCGACCGCGCGTCGGTGGCGGTCGGCGGGGTACGCGTGGTGGGTTCGGGGTGGGACGGCGGCGGGGGTGACCAGATCCGGGCAGGTAAAAGGGACAATTTACTTGGTGCAAACGAAAGCCACATGCTTGGCTTGATCGGGGTGCGGCTTGTTCGCCCGCAAACCTAAGAATGAGTGAACACCAGGGCCTTTCAGAATCCGGGTTTTTCAGAAGAATCTGGGATATATCGAGATATATCCGGATATATCCGTTGGAATATTCTCGCCATCCAATGTGAGAGCCAAACGGAAGACACTGCTGGAAAGCTCACCTCATGCTCACGCTCATCGTGGAAAGACTGATGAACATAACATGTTGCTGCGAGCAAGATGCCACTGCTGACGGAACGGTCCTTTATCTGAATCATTATTCCGAAGCCCCTGGTGAACACACCATCGTGCCCGCCACTTTTGGCCGTTCTCAGAACCACCGTGGAGAAGATCCCCCCGTCCAAGCAACACAGAGCACACGGGCGCGGGCACCGGGGTCGGCCGCAGGAGGGGGCCCGTCAGCGCCGTCCCCGCGGACGAACCGTACATGCCGTCCCACATTTTGATCGTCATGCCCGCTTGGAAGACCATGTGCGCCGCCAGAAAGTCGGGCACCCCGGTCACCGCTGCCAGCCGGCCCATGCGCACGTGCGGCAGTTGGAGCACTGCACGCGGCCTTTAAAGGAGAAGGTTGGGGGTCACCGTGTCGTATGGTCGCCCATTGCACGCCGCCAGGCGATCTTCGACGAACTTCATCCCCTCACTGACGGCGTGGGCAAGGGCGTCTTCATCCTTGTCACCCACGGCGTACTCCCGCCAGTCTACGTCGGCAGCGCTTGCCACCGCTACCATCTCCGTGATGGACTGGGAGTTGATGATTATCTCTCCGGCGCAGCCTGTCAAATGTCCCACACCCACCATCGTTGCCCGAAGAAGGCGACGGCGGGAGACAGCACCCCGAACAATGAAAACGTAACGGCTCTTCGGCGACAGTGCGAAGGCCATATCGTTTTCGGGGATCAGGCGGCTCACAGTCGTCGCGGTCGCCGTCGCCGCCACCACCTGCCCCGTCCCGACCCCACTGAGAGCCGCCACCGACGCCGCCGCCGCCGCCATTCCCCAATCCAGGGGACTTCAAGCCTGCCGTACCACCGCCTCCACCATCCCCGCCCTCTCTGGGCGACTGACGTCCACCGCCGCTGTCGCCAGCGCCACCACGGCCTCTCTCCCTGTTGGGCGCCGGAGTATCGGCGCCTGCGCCCGCGACACCGTCTCCCCCCAAGCCCGCGGCACCGCCCCCACCCTTTGCAATGGACGCAGGTGTCACCCCAGCGGCCCGGTCACGGCCGCGGTCTGCGCCGCTGGCGCCAGACTCGCTCAAATCTTTCTCGTCGCTTTCACAAATGCTTCGCTTTCGGGAGCGGCAGAGTTCCACTACCGCTGCCGCCGTCGCCGCCGCTACATCCCCCCGCCCCGGCCGGCCGCGTGCGGTCGCGGCCGCCGCCATCGCCACCGCCTCTACCCCGCACAGCTGACCGAGTACCGCCGCCGCCGCCACCTCCCCCTGCCCCGTCCGCCCGCTTGCGGTCGCGGCCACCGCCACCACCGCCGCCTCTCCCCCACCGGCACACCGAGGGCGGCCGCCGGCGCCGGCGCCGCCACCGCGTCCCCGCCATACGACCGACCGAGTGCTGCCACGGCCACCGATGCTGGCGTCAACGCCTCCTTCCCCCCCAGCCGACCGAGTGTCGCCAGAGTCACCGTCTCCAGCGCCAACCACCACGGCCACCCGGGGTTCACGCGGCCGCAGCGGAGCTACAGGTGCGAGTTTGCCGATGGCGGCGTCCTGACGGCCGGCTATGACCATTCTTCTTGCACGACCGTCGGGGCGGGAGAGACCTTCCGTCCCGGAATGACGTTGAGTGCCGCTTCCCGCCGTAGAGGCCGCGTGCGACACCGGTGTCCCAGCCGCCGATCCTCTAAGACGACCAGCGCGCTGGCTGTTCGTCAGTTTCCGATCATGCGAGGATAAAGCCGCCCTCTGTCCTCCCGGAGAAGGCGTATTGTTGCTCGAATCCATCGCATGGACGTATCGCGGTGTGACAAAAAGGGGGAGGCGCCGCGGTGGGTTGTCGTACGAAGAACAAGTGCGTCAAGTATGAGGCGCGCTCATCTGCCAGCGGATGCCCTCCTTCTGGCCCGCACCCCAAGATATTGCGGCGCAGCCCACTGCCGTGAGTTCCTGAAACGTTTCCGGTTTACATCGCACAGGCAAATCCAGACCCCGCTCTTTCCTCCGGGGGTCCCGAAAGCACCCTGCCGGGCCCAGCGGTGGTTCGAAAGGTTGCTCCGCCAGAGCCCCTTCCACTCGCCCGCAACCGACAGTCGGCTGGTGGCGACGCGCGCCGCCAGAGCGCACCGTTGAGTCGCCTCCTCTCGCTTCCCCGAATACACAATTCTTCGCAAACGATACTTCATACGTGAAGGGGGTCGCGGCCGTGACTCCCCCAATCGCGGACTCTGTGCCACTGTAAGAGGGGGGTGCGACCCGCACTGTCGTTGCGTGCCAGCAGTCCGCGGCAGCTGGCCCTCATGCACCGCCCTTTCTTGTCGAGCGGTGGCCCGCGGGCGGTCTCCACGCAGCGCTCGTGGCGGCCGCCACCCGCGCGTCCACTTCGGAGAGGCGCTCCGCAGCGCGGATCCGCGACGTCCATCAAGAGCAGAGGACTCACCGAGCCGTCCCGATGTCGACTGCAGTCGGCTGCCCTCATGCCCTCATGGCGACCCCACGCGAAGACGACGCCGGGCACATGCGGGGTGCAGCAAAGATGCGTGACGAAATGCATACCTGCATGTATACCTCCATAGCATCGCAGTCGAGCTCAAAAAGTATCAAAAGATCAGTACAGGCAGCGGCCACGTCCTCCGGTAAGAGTCTCACGCGTTGCAGCACATCAGCAACGGGGCCATCGCTCGCTCGGCACAGCATGTGCCGGATGACCAACGCTTTTCTCAGACCAACACGCTCCGGCTTGACATCTTCGACGCAAGAACTTGTTTTCCCATCAAGGTGAGGGTGAGCAATGACACAGGGTGGAATATCGAGAGCCGATAGATCGCCAGCAGTGGAAAACAGAAGGCTCACAGCGACCAGCGCGTCATCAGACGGGCAGACTTGTGTAGGTTGGTCGTCGATATGCGACGTGATGTCGACGTGGGAGTGCTCATCCCATCCAGTGCCAGCGTCGTCACAGGCCTGGAGCTCGATCTGAACGACGCCTGCTTCCACACCGAAGTCGATCAGCGGCTGCTCGTTTTCCAATTCGGGTGAAGCCCTCGTCATTCGGATGGGCGACTGCGCATTAAAATCCAGCCCGCACCCGGAAGCAGCGGGAAGATTGCTCGCCAGCGCGCCCGTTAGCTTCCCATACCAGCTCAGCATGACACACCCTGTCGCAATCTCAATGCCGCGCGTGGAGAGCTCGGTGACAGTTCTAGGCGACTCCTTCTCATCGACAACCGGCCCCGAGGTAGCTTCAGACCTGTACAGTGTGGTCCCGTCCTGGAGCTTGGTGGCGCAAGCAACGTCCGCATCCTCGTTCTCGCTCTAGTTAAAGACATTGTCCATGTCCTCCTCGGCCGCGGCGTCCATCAGCGACACTCAGCGGCAATCGTGAAGCGCTTTCATGTGCAGCATCTCCTCCGGATCGGTCTCCCTGTGCCCGCTGCCATCCGGATCGTGGGGCACGCTCCTGCTGGTAACCCACTTCTCGATAACCGAAAACCACGCGTTGTTGGCCGCGCGGGCAAGTACAAAATCCTTCAGTGCGCGGGTGCCACCCTCAGTGTGGTTGTCTGTTAACGGCTTGCCGTCCGCACACGACCTCGCCAGCTCCTCATCGAGATGCCCTTCCGGGCCGTGCAGATCGAGGGAGTGCACGCCCTTGTTCTTCGTCCTGAGATCTAACGGCTTCAGCACATGGTAGAAGACCAGAAGAAGCGAAGAAGCTACGCACAGCACGACCACCGCCCGCCGATTACCGCTAGTCCGGTCGGCCATGCCCCCGGCAGCAGCCGGCACCCCACCAGGCGCCTGACCGGGCTCACCGTACAGCATCAGCGTCCATGCCTGGGAAAAAAGAAGCACCGGGCACATCAGCTGCGAGAGGTAAGGGTCCGCATAATCTCCCAGGAGGGACGGAAATGCGAAAATGGCGGCGGCGTCAAAGCGGAACTCGCGAAAGAAGAGCTTTTCAAGCCCACCCTTGGCCGTCTTGCGGAGCATGAAATGCCGCAGATCCTCCTGGTCCCTCGCACGCAGGACAGCGAGCACAAAGAAGCAGAGGGCTTTGACGAGGTTGCCAATCGCGTGCATGTTCGGGTCGGTGAAGACGACAGGAAGCCGAGAAATGGGGATATGGAGCGCGTTCCACCACAAAGCCGTCGATCCGGTCTCAATTGCTTCAAAATGGTAGCCGCGGAGACATCAGGTGCGACACCCACATTGTGCCCGCGGCTGAGGTCCTCGCGGCACAAGGACCCCGGGCGGATATGTTGCGAATCGGATGCAACAGCGTCAATGGAGCTCGACGTAAAAGGAACCCACCCAGAGCAGGTGACGGACTTGGCCACCGCCTTTTCGCCCGCGAGCTTCCAGCCGGCAGCTGCCGCGATAATGCCGGCCAGCACCCAGAGAAGAACCAACCAGGTGCTCATGTTGCCGTCACTGCGCGTCTGGAGCCTCCGGGCCTGCGGCAGAGCGTTGGAAAAGCTATCAGCTTTACAGTCGCCACGACACAGGGAGCGATGCTCCGTGCTTCCCCCGACCCGCCCCGAGCACTTGTGCTGCCACGAGTAGTCGCCTGTGTAGCAAATCAACAAACGAGCAACAGAGGCAAGAATGGCGTCATAGCAGGCAAGACCTGTGTGTCAGTAGTGCAGTAAGAACGACTCTTGTCATGCACGTTGGCAGAGGCGCGACGAACCTGCCTCTTGACGGTGAGCCCTTCACGAAGGGGATAAAAGTGGAACCACGCGAGATGTTGCATGAACATCCACCTGCGAGAGAGACGTACCGACGAGCGGAATGCGGCGCTTTAACGTGATTTCCACGACGTCCTGACCGAAAGACTCCAGCGTGATGCCGTCATGTAGCACGGCAGACAGTGAGTCCGACAGGACGGCCCGGCTCTCGTCGATCGACGACTCCACCCCAAACAGGAAAGGTAGCGGGAAGGGAGTTCTCCGCCCTCCAGGAAGCCACTTGCACTGCACGGAGCCCCATACTAGGGTAATGGGGCGGCCGCTGATCGATCCTCCATCGCCGCCAACGGACAGTACGGCTGCTGCGATGCGGGAGCCCATGTCGGCGTCCGGGATTCTCACCATTTGGAATGCGTTGAAGATACATTTATGCGCGTAGTACTGCAATCCGAACACCATGAGGATGTGGCCGTCAGCGTGCTGCAACCAGCTATTCTATTCTTCGAAAAGATCACGCGGATCCCGTACTGCATCAAATCGGAACAAGACTCGGGCAACCTGTGCGGTAGACAGCAGGGCCCACGCCTCTCCGTCCTCCGATGTGCACATGTGCTTGCGAATGGTTGCCGAGCCAGTGAAATAGCGAAAGCGGCGGAGCGGTCCGGTAAACACCATGTCCAGCAGCCAATGCGCAGGCACGTGGGCACCATCAATGGCCGATCGCAGAGCTCGCACCGCTTGCCGCACACTCGGGAGGATGCGGGGGAAGGAGTGGTGGGCGTCCAAGCGTACCCGCGTGCGCTTGCTCATGCGTGAGGTGCGGGTGCGTTCCAGCTCCTAGAGAACCCGGGCCAGCACACCGGCGCGGACAGTGCCAGCCACCGCCGTAGCCGCGGCGCAAGCACGAGCTTGGACAACGCGTACGTACACGGATCGGACGCGGTACCTTGCCCACGCATTGGCTGCTCGGTCCTAAAGCTTCCGCAATCTGCAAGTCGTGCCAACTACCACGGCGCTGATATGCAGCCACTCACGCACCATGCTGCGCCCCGCCGCGGATGGCCCGTACAGCTTCACACCGCGCGCGACAAGACGCCGCATGCACGCATCTGTGGCGCTGACGGCGTCCTACGCCGGGAGCAGAAAGGTATCCCACGGCGCATCATCCGCGGCAACGAAGCAAGTAGGCGCCGACCGCATCTCCATCTGGGTGGCAAACATCTGCCCGTCCAGACGGGGAGCAGCGCAGCAGAAGACGTCGAGAGGACGCATCCCCGAGACCGCTCTCAGAAGAAACACCTTGAGGACGCTCTAAAGTGGCCGTCACGGACCAAGAAGAAGCCACAGGGTTGTGTCGAGCTTGCCACCTGCCGTCAAAAGTGAGGTACTGCCCCCGATCTCACATAACCCCTAAAGGACAACGCAACGAAGCACAGGGGCTCGGCCCAAAGTCGTTTGGTGCAGGGAAGGCTCCGAAAACCGTCCCGACCCGTCTCGGCTCATAAGAGCGGACCGCGATCGCGTTGCGCGACAGAAGCAGCCCGCCCAACAGAGTGGCCTGGCGGCGCCGCCGCTGCGTCACACTCACTGTCCGTGGGTGAGCCGCCTCGAAGCGGTGGAGTGGCGGCAGCGGCCGGTGTCACCCAGGCACTACTGCCTGGCGTCAGCGGCGCGATGACACAGGGCAACGATGTCGCCGCGGCGCCGGGATGCCACCAGAGGACCTGCACCAGCCGGACAACAATGGTAATGCCACGGTCGGATCCGACCTTGCTGGGCAGGGGCGAGAATCCGACCCTACATCCATGGATTCTATTTGCTGTCTACGAACCTTACAGAACACTGAACAATCCCATCTACATGTACTGCAATGGTGGTGCACCTTGCCTGTCAAATTTCACGTGTGCCTCTGAGCGACACGTGGAATAGGCAGCCCGGTGTCGCCAGCTCGCACGTCCAGCTGGACATCACGCCTGCGGCCCCGCCCATCCTACGCGGCCACTTCCTCTCACCACCGCGGTCAAAACCATCATGGCTTGCCCTCTGAGCCCCCTTATGACTCGAAACCTGCCCCTTTTTCTGCCAGGGGGCTGTTCAATGAGGGAGACGGCCGCCCATGACTGCCCTGGAGCGGCTGCCACTCCTCTCCCCCCCGCCTCCTCTATGACAACCCTCGCTGCCTCGCCCTTTATTCAGTCTCGCTGAACGCTACCGCATCCCTACCGCGGCGCTTATGTCCTTCGCCGCTGCCCCGGTTTGTCACCAGCGGCTGGCCCGGTCAGCCACGCGTGGCGGCTGCGACCGCTATTTTTGCGCCCCTCCTCTCTGCCGGGCAGCAGCGTCTGCGGCTGCTCTGTAATTCTTTCCTCTGCACGCTCCCGGTACAGAACGGGTGCGACCGGTGCCACCGCCGCCGTTGGCGCGGTGAGCGCTTCAGCCCCAGAGCCGGAGACACAGGTGGCGCCGCACTACTGCTCGGCCGCGCGCGGCCGCACTCTGTAGCTGTACTCCTTGCGCCGTAGACATAGCTGCAACTGCCAGGCAGGGGTGGGCGACAGTGCTAGTGCTGCCGCCTGCCCCCGTTTGCCGTCCGCCGCCGGTTCTGGTCGTCATGACGTGCTCGCAGGGGGCGGTAGCTGCCACCGTAGTGTGTGGGGCTGGAAGCTCGATGTAGCTATTGTCCTGAGGGAGATCATGCTGTGTAATCAATCGCCTGACCATTTCGTAGCCGTCTATAGCCAGTGGGTTACAGAATGAAACGACGGTGGATAAGTGCACAGAAGCGGCGTATGCCGTGTCAGTGTGTGCCAGGGGCATCCAGGAGATGTTGGGGGGTGGCATGACTGCGATAGCAGCATGCTACCTTTGTAGACGACTCACGCGCACGTTGCAGTGGACCCCGTCATACTCGCATCGACACTGGGTGCTCTAGGTCTCTTTGGTCAGTGCTGGTCCGGTGTTTTGGGATTTAACGAGGGGATTGAATGTGCTGGTGGCATCGCACGCAGAAAAACCTCCAGCAGACTAGCAGGGCGTGATGGAGAGGTGGTGGCAGTCTTGTACACTGTGACCTTGGCGGGGAGGAAAAGGCAAGAAGGAGGTGCCTGTGCACCAAGTGTCACGCAGTGACTTTCTCAGCACCCTTCAGTCGTGCAGAAACGGGTCTCTCGAAAAAACGTTGTGTTTTGCTCGTGTTCCGCCCAAGGGTGCCGTTTGCTCCCCCATCTGGGGCAAGACGGCAACAGGGTTACCGTAAAGTAACCAAGTCGAGCCGACTCATGTCTAAGCGGAAAAGAGAGTGCAGAAGGATTGGTAGGAGACACGTAGTGTTGTTTCTTCCGAGAAAAGACAATGGCAACAGTTGTAGGCAGGTAGAGAAGCGCAGAAAGGCCATCCACTTGATTGGACAGTGTCAGAACAAACGGGTATTCACTGGATTGACCAGTGTCAGTGCGATCTCACCGATGACACTGCCTTTCACACACCGTCTCACGCGGATTCTTCCAGATGTGTTTGCTGATTGATCCGTGCTTTACAACCCCACGAGCGCATTGCCGCCAGCCCGACTGCTGAGGCAGCCCCCGGCCTCGGCCCCCCTGTCCTTCCGAGCGGGCTAACCGCGACTGCACCCCGTTACCGCATCAGAGCGACTCAGCCCCCGCCCCTCTCCCGCTGTCTGGGTCGAAAGTAGCTTCGTCGCCGCGTGGCCGTCCGGTCCGCGTCTCCCGTCATCGGGGCGGACGGTGGATGTACCGCCGGCGCAGTCGCCGTGGCCAAGTTCTGCTGCTCGAAGCCACTGTTGTGGGTGGGGGGCGGCAAGCACAAAGCGGGGTGTGGGGAGAGGGGAGGCGACGGCGAAATTAACACCAGCTGCCACCGCCGGTCGTGGACAGCGGCGGGGTGGCTGCGGTGTGTGTAGAGGCGGTCGACCGTTGGGAGAGGTCAGCGGCAGGAGGAGCAGCCGGTCGGACTGACTGGGATGGCCGTCAGGAGAGTGGCGGCCGCCGGGACGGTGGCCCGACAGGTGAGCTTAGTTGATAAAAATTGTGGCATTAATGACGTTGGTTAACTAACCAGTAAGAAACGACCGACCGTAGACGCACGATAAGGAAAATGCTATCGCCCAACGGGCGAGGAAGAAGAACTTTTGTTCGTGCATCATCCGATGGGGTCGCCGGGGGTGCCGACGACGGCGAACCCCGGTCCCATGGTGCTTTTGATATCAGACGAAAAATGGGCGGGGTCAATCGACCGAGCGATCATGAAGATCGAATAACCACCAAAATATTGCTGACCTCCAAAACATGGCGGTTGCAGAGTGGTTGCAATCATTCAGCAGCGTACGTGGACCAATGGAAAGGCTAGGAATCATTTGAGTTCCTTACAGAGTCTCCCCATGCAGCTCTGCGCACTGGAAACGCACATCAGGATCTCAAGAAATCTGAAGAGATTCGTTGATCTCATGAGAAATCACAGGTCTGGCCCAGAACCCTCTCCACGCCCTCTTCAGGCCCAAACAAGCGGCTCAATAATCTCAGGAAATCTCATTGTGGGTTGCAATGGCTCTGCGTGACTCCTGCAAGACACGGTGATTAAGTTGCAAGATTACTGGTGGCACCTCTCCGCCAATAGTTCGATCGTGGCTTGTGGAACAGCCAATCCAACTTCTGATCTACGCCCTGTCGTCGGCTCTGCCTCCCTTCTCTCTGCAACCGCCATTTTTTGGAGGTTAGCAATAGAGACGATGAAAGAAAGGTCAGATATACAAGTCGGAAGTAACCTCACAAAGGGCAAGCCACAAGTCAGTTCAATCCTCCACTTGAATACTGCCTATTCAGGGGGGCTACCGGGCGCAGTATCCCACATATTAAGAAGATACGCTGCATACGCCTGTAGTGGGATTCGAGCCGTCCTGGCGAGTGGGCGCTGATCAAATGATCCGCCACGGCGAACGCCACAAGTGGCAACCAATCAGCGTGTCGCGTATCATCGCGCGAAGGGACATGAGGGCGGTACGCCTTGGCTGCCGCCTGCAAAGGTGATTGGGGAGACATCTGACACTCTTGCGCGAGGCAGTGCGTGGCGCCGGCGGCGCGAACGGTTGCCAGCGGCCCAGAATTGCCGATGCGGGCCGAAGGGCAGGCGGCTGGAGCGTGCGGCCTCTGGGCACCCAGGGGGCGGCAGCGGGCGTGCGGGCAGCAGATCGGCTCCTACAGGGGTGGGGGCCGTGGGCCTGCGTGCCGCAGGGGGCACAGACGGGGGCAGAGCGGCAGCCCTCTGGGCTCGTCACACGGTGTACATACCGGGGGGTTGGGAACGGCCAGGGCCCGTCCGGTTCCCCATGTCATCCGGCGTCCGGATTGAGTAGCCCAGTTGGGCAGATTACGGTGGCCTGCGCTTGCGCACTTGTTGATCTCTGGGACCTCCGTCTGCCGTGCCTCGTCCGTTGCGAGGCGAGGCTGTCACGGCCTTGCCCTCGGCGGGTGGTGGTAGTTACGCTAGGGCACACGGTGGGCGGGGGAGAGGGGGCGGGCTCATAGCCACTGAGGAGTCGGGTGCGCGGCTTGTGTCCAGCCGATTGACCCTAGGTCAAGAGGGGAGAGCGTGGTGGGCTTGAGGTTGAGGGGGGGTGCGGAGTTGGCCCGGGCTGGCCGCTCGACGCGGGGTGCCGCCGACAATGACAAGGCCAAGATGGCGGGCGGCGGAAGCGACGTCCGGATGAGGACGCGGCCTGTGTGGCGGGGAGCGGTGCCAACGGCGCGGGCGGCCCAGCGGGGCGGGCCGGGTCGGATGCGAGCGTTGGCTCGGGGTAGAGACAAAACGGGCCGTCAGCCGACAGTGGTCTTGGTATGCGCGGCGGCGGCCTTGCCGCAGACTACCCCGACGAGGCGGAAGACCAAGCGGCCGAGCTGCCGCTGATCGAGGGGGCGGGGCCGTCGCCTTTTCGGCGGACGTAATTTTTCCCGCCGTCCCTTGGGACCCGAGATGGCATTCCCGTCATGAGCGACGACGTCCTCATGGACGCAGCGACCAACAACCGCCGCGTGGCGTTGGTTTTTATCGAAATAGGCCATCGCGGCACCCCTCCGGGCTTCATAGGCATCGTCATGGGGGTACTTGATGACCTGGTCGACGCCGTCGTGGCGTAGGTGCATGGGAACGCAAGTTATAACAAACAAGGCCATGCGCGACAAGCGTACGAGGCCCTGGCGTATGCCAGCCAGTCGGTCCGTTATGGACGGCCGTTCCATGAACTTCACACGCGTCTTTACGATTGGGCGCTGTTGTTCCCGGTCCTCCAGATGGGGACCTTCGAGGTGGCCGCCAACAACTTCGGGCGTCTGCGTCGTGCTTGGCCAGAGGCCGTTTTCCTGTCGCTCCTTACGGCTTCGGAGTTGCCGGTACCCTTTGCCCAGGAGGCGGGCATGGAGGAGTACCTCGATGAGCTCATCGAGGTATCTCACGAGGTGGACCACGCCGAGGAAGAGAAGTTCGACGCGTGCACCGTGGCGCTGACTTCCCCGTTTCGGGCACGGAGTTATGCCCCCGCCCATCGGCGTGCTCAAGACGCGGCTCGTATCTCGAGCCGCGGGCTTCTTCACACCGCTTGGTGTGCTACTGTGTAATCCGGGCGCCCCGTCAGTTCGACTTGTCGCGGTGGTTCCATGCTGCCCCCGCTGGTGGTTAAGCCGCGGGGTGTGGACGAAGATGCCGTACGCATTGTCGTACTTGGCTCGCAAGCTCGTCGACGAGTTCAATTCCGCTTGGCACGTAGTCAACACGGAGTAGTACTACTTCTTGGCGGCCGGGTGGGTGCACACACTGTTGACTGACACGTTCTTCGCCTGGCTGGACGCCACAGCCCTTCGGCGCATGGACAAGTTGGTCCTGCATCTTATGGCCAGTGGGCCGGGCGGCAGGGCTATGCTTGACGCGTACCACAAGATGCACAAGGCCACGGAGGTCTTCCCGTGGACCATCGTTGTCCAGGACGTCATCCGACGGGACACGCAGACCCGTGCGGTTCGTCAGGTGCACGTTCATTTGGACTCGATGGCTGAATACGGGTTCAAGCTGAACTACCCTGGTCGGGGCTTTGCATCTCTTCCCGCCTGCGGCGGGGGATCGGACGACGATGGCAACACGCCAGTGGCCGTGGCGCAAGGAAATGGAGGTTTTGTCCGCCAAGGGACGCGGTCGGCCGGGGGGCCTTCGCGTCGGGCCGCTTCTCCTAGCCGTCTGGGTTCGCTATCGCCGGTGCGCGAGACACGCGTTACCGCCGTGTCCGGAGGACATGAGCGTGTGACGCTCGAGGACTTGTGGACTTCGCCCGAGGCGTTTCAGGCGGCGGTGGCCCTGTTTGGCGACGGGCCAAGTCGTCGTGTTGACCTGGGGCTTACGAATCTGCCGATGTTCAGCCCACTCCGATATACTCAACATTGGCATTTTTTGAATCAGATAAGAGGTTTGACGCACTTTATTGAGAACGGACAGGATAAATATGCGAAACCAAAAAGGGTCAAATATGGATAAGAACAGGGATTCTATTCCGAATATATCAGATTCTGCAACAACTATGTCACGAGAAGAAGAACTTGCGGTGCTTATTGATAAGAAGCATCGAAGACCGCGTTATGGTGGAACCGGTGAACGCGATCTGTGCGAGACAATGTCACGCTCGCGACAGCGTTTGCCAGGCAAGATGCGCAAACATCGTTGCCCATCTCCCTACCTTTGTAAACCTGCATGGCTGCGAAGTGTTCTGAGTCGTACAGGCCATCCGTCGGCTGCCGCGCGCGACAACAGACGAAAAATCGCCCTGTTCGTCAGTCACCTTCGCCGTCGAAGATGTGCCCTGAGTTGGCTCACTGCTATCCAGTACGTGTCTAACATAATACTGAGTGTCACGTGCCGGCTTCGCGCGTTCGGAGCCGCCTGGTGAGTCAAGAACTCGAGGTAGTGGGATGTTTTCGATTGACGACTGGTAAGTCGTTGTTCTTTCGTTTATCCTCTTCAGAGCCATTAAAATGGCGATGCCATTCAGATAAGAGTACGCAAAATCGGGCTTGTTTTTCCAGAATCTGATTATATCCCAGTATATCTATCCACGATATCAGAGTGCCATTTATTAATGCAAGCCCCTGGTGTTGACGGGCGGCGAGTGCCTCGTGGTGTCGGGGCGGCCGCCGTGGCCTTGGCGTGGAATCGCCAGACGGAGGCATTGCGCCGGGTGGTTCGAGATGCCCATGGCTATGTCCTTGAGGACGCCATGCCGGTCTTGGCTAGTGCCATGAGCGTGGCGGCAGCCTCGGCGGTGGCCTTCGACCTGTTCTCCCAGGAGGTCGAACGTTTTCACCAAGCGGCGGCGGTGCCTCTCTCGCCTGAGCGTTTTGACGCTGGCGATATCCTCGGCCGGCGTCTTTGCCGTGATGAAGAGGATGAGGGGGAGCCTCCGCGCAATTTGCGCCGTCGCAGTTCTTCGGTGGAAGGTAGCAGCCGGGGGCCTGCCCGCCACTGAGGCTGGGTGGTCGAGGAACGGTGCGGGCCCGACATGTGTCTTTGTTTCGTTTCTTTGGTTTACCGCCGATGCCCGTCGGCAGGTCATGCTGAGGCGGTGTTGCATACACCTTGCCCCCTCATCGGTTGCTGTCATTTTGACAGAGAGGGTTTGGCTTGTGTAGCGCTGTTGGTTTTCCTGTTAAAGTGAAGGGCAACAAGTGCCCATTTCGTTGCATCATTATGGTCATTTGATGCGTGAGGTAGTACATCGTGCGATGCACAGGCCGTCTTGGCGTCGATGTACCAGGGGGCCCTTTCTCATCTGGGGGGTATAAGCGTCGCCTCTGTACTTTGGTACATTATGTCCTCAACCGTGCTCGTTAGGTCATGGACCGAGGGTAAGAGCAGCCTGTTTGGCTCGGATCCAACCCCTTGGGTAATCGGCGCAGGTGGCGCGCCATCGTCCTGGCAAGACGGGGGACAGGGCCATACGTAGGTGTACGGTCCGTGCCACTCAGAAAACTCGGCGAAGCGCCAAAGAGCCAACCAGGGGTCGTGGGGGATATTACGCGTCCGTTCGGGTAATGTCAGTCGAACACAACAAGTCGGTAAAGTCTCCTGAACTGAATTGGATTGGTTAGTCTTAATCCAGTTCAGTGTGATTCGAATTTCGCCGTGGGAATTCGAACACACTCCAAGAACGGTCGGGGACCACTTTGGATCTGAGCGTAGGGGGGCTGCTACCAACGCCTCTTCGGCTTGATGAAGCCTGGGTGATCGACAGGTGCCCCGGGACGGGGGAGCGGGAATACTCCAGGAGTATGCCGCAGTTTTTCTTTTTCTCCGTCCGAGGAATCGGATCACCAGGTTCCGAGGAAGAATTTCCAAGAGTTCCCAGGAGTCGTCCTTGGGACCATAGTCAAACCATCGGACTTTGGCACTGTAGATGCCATTGCTCCGACGGAGGCTTAATAAGCGGTCAATGACGTATTCGTCCGTTACCGGCGGTGTGCTCTCAGGCTTATCGAGTCCATCCAATAGTGGATATGGCGTCTCGTCTGGTGTCGAAGGCCGTGGGGCGAGAGTAACGTGGTCACTATTGACTCTTCGCTCTTCGCCATTCACGTCAATGACGTAGGTAGAGTCATCTGCATTGAGTATGACGAACGGGCCGACGGTCCTTCTTTGCAGCTTGCTCTTTTGTTGGTGGTTCGTCGTATAGGCGTAGTCGCCGACGCGGACACGTTTGCTACGTGTATCCGCGTTCGAGTCCAGTTTGGAGAAGCGGTCAGTAATGACTAGAATGAAGCGGTTGCTAGCTTTGGTAGCGGGAATTGGCCCGAAGATATTGACCGATAGGTCTGTCAGTGGTTCCGCTGCTGGGAACAGCGTCAGTGGGGACGTTTGTCGCCGTAGTGACAGCCGATTTTGGGCGCAGGTGGTACACTTGATAATAGTGTTGTAGATATCCGTGACCATGGATGGCCAGTAATACCGACGCCGCATGGCATAGTCCATCCGGTTCATACCCGGGTGGGCTGACACCGTTGCGTGATGTTCCAGCATAAGCACACGCTCGCGTAGGCTGTCAGGGATGTTCAATTGGTCGCCGTACGGCGCCCGCCTGTAGAGACGGTGGCTTTCGTTTTGAAAGAAGGCTTTCGCCGTTTTGCGAGCTACCCATTTGGCCAGATCGACTCAAAAAGCGTCAATTTGTTGGGCTTTCACAACATCGTCGCATTCGACGGGGGCTGGCATGTCGGTACCTGTGTACCTCCCCGTCAGAATGCCGTTGGCCGTCTCGGCCAATGCAAGGCATGGGATATCGTCGTTTATATCTTCAACGGCGGCGTCATTGTCCGTTCGGGACAAGAAGTCTTGGGTGTGGTGCGATGCACCGGGTTTGTACTGCATGTAGAAGGTATATTCGGAAAGCCGTAGGCGCCATCGCATCAGCCGACCACTGGAGTCAATAGTGCAGTAAATCTAGCTTAGAGCTTGGTGGTCGGTCCTCATTAGGAAGCGATGACCGTCGAGGAAGTGTATGAGCTTGAGTACGCTCCAAACAACGCCGATGCTTTCGCGTTCCGTTGTGGAAGAGTTCCTCTCAGCAGGGGTGAGGCCCCAGCTCCAATAGCCGACCGGTAATCTAGTACCGTCAGGTTGCTCTTGCAGAATGGTGCATCCGAGTTGGTCGGCGCAGGCGGCGACATCGACAATCATTTGGCCTTTGGCCTTCGGCACGGCCAAATTTTGTGGTGCGAACAGCGCTGGCCGTAGGTCGTCGAACGCCGCGAGGGCAGCGTCTGTAGATTTTGGTAAGTCCCGGGGGACTTCCGCGCGGGTCATCTCGTTGAGCGGCTTTGCTCGTGTAGCAAAGTCCTTGACGAAACTTCAAGAGACGTTACACATCCCCCAGAAGCTTTAAAGCTGGGTCTTGGTGGTGGGGAACGAAGCGTGCTTCAACGCGTCGACGTTCTTATTATGAACATGGAGTTGACCCGGTCGGACAATATGTCCAAGATACTCTTCTTCGTCGGAGAACCAGGTGCATTTCTCAATATTGAGAGTGACACCGGCTTCACGCAACCGCGTTAAGTCCACATCAACGTCCTTGAAGTGTTGCTCTGCAGATGCAGAGAAGATGATGACATCATCTAGGTAGATGAGGCAAAGCTGCCACTTGAGGCCGGACAATATAATGTCGAGGGCACGTTGAAAAGTAGCGGGGGCGTTGGTCACTCTGAATGGCATGGACAGCCAATGGTAAATACCCGCATGCGTTGTAAACGCAGTCTTCTCTCTGTCAGCCGGGCGTAGGGACACTTTCCAGTAGCCGTCCTTACAGTCTAGCGAGGTGAAGACGTTCGCATCTCCTAAGGAGTCCAGAAAATCCTCCATTCGGGGAAGGGGATAGGCATCCTTCTTAGTGATGTTCTTGAGTCGTCGGTAATCGACACAGGAGCGGGATTTGCCTTTCTTCTTTGGTACGATGACGACGGGGCTTGCCCGTGCACTGTCGCTAGGTTCTATATCCTGGAGCTTCAACATCTTGTGGAATTGATCAGCAATGATCTGTCGTTTGAATGGGCCCGTGCGATACGGTTGTGCCCGGATGGGGACGGCATCCTCTGAGGTTACAATGGCATGCTCAGTGGCGTGTATAGTATCGAAGGTACTGTCCCACATCGCGTTATGCGTGCGTAGCATCTCCCGGATTTGCTTGTGCACTTGCTCCGGTGCTTCACTAAGGTCCACATCCTCGACAGGGTCGTCGTACAACGATGTGTCCTCACCGGTTGGTGTGTCTTGGGTTGCCTTCTCCTCTGTTATGGCGGCCAGCATGGGTCCTTGTATTGGTTCTGCGAAGCCAAGGATGCTGTTCTTACGAACTATGGCCTGTTCCGGCCCGAAGTTGCAGACCTTAACCAAAAATGGTTCATCGGGCATGACCAGTGCAACGCCACGGGCGACTGCCCCTGACTTGTGCCGACATAGGCGGATGTTGGGCGAGATGGTGACGAGGCCAGGTGTGGCGCAGGTCGCCATAACACATTATTCCATTCGTCCTTTGACGCGAACTTGGCGACATGCCCTTACCTTAGCAGGTTGGTCTTCCCACGACCGTTCCCACTTACTGGCAAGTAGGGTGGCGAGGATCGGCGTTAGACTTAAGTTGCGTGTGACATCACCGACGTGGTCTTGCCACACAACCTTCTTTTGGCGTGTGAAGATGGCTTCGACATGGATATCCATGAACTCGGTACCGAGGATACATGGCACCGATAGGTGTTCGGCGACAAAGAATTGGTCGAAGACCTTGGCGCATCCAACATCTATGTACAGATGTATAGCATAGTTTGCTATGAGGCGGTTGTTGTTTGCATCTTTGATGTGGGGCGTGCGCTCGAGCTGTTCAGCATGACTCTGCCAGCTGGCAGGTAAGACATTAGGTCGAACCAAGTTAATGCCGGCCCCAGTGTACAAGACAGGGCGACAGCTGTGAAATGCCCGTTGGCAAGGGCCAATAGTGGCCGCCATCTCATAGTGCCGATGTGCCGGGCTTCGTATCCGTGGTTCTTTACTTCTTTGACCAGTTGGTGATGATGCGCCGGGCAACCCGCCAAGGGGCACCCGGCTCATTCGTTTTTCGAGTCGGTGGACTCGTTTCTATCGCTTTCAGCGGTTGGTTTGGTATCCTCCGTTACGGAGCTCACGGCAATAACAGGGCTGTGGCGTTCACGTGGCCGATACGGCTTGGCGCATTGCGCAGCGAAGTGGCCGGGCTTTTTTCAGTTGTAACGAATATCCGTCCTCGCCTGAGGCGACTCCCTCGGAGGAGGGGAGCTGGACCGGGCCCGTGGTTGGGTAACCGGGAAGGGGAGGTCGACATTGGTGTGTCGGGTTGGCATGGGCGAGGCGTATGCCACCTTAGTCGTCTGAAGACGAGGCAGCTTAATAGATTGGCGAAGCTTGTTCGTCCTGTCCCAATACATCTGCGCGGCAGAGATAGTGTCCGCCAGGGTGCGCTTGGGGAAATGACCGTCCAGTACCCGGAAATGAGCTTGGATAATCTTGGACAAGCCATTGATGAACACATCCCTCACGTCTTTGGCGTGGAAGAGACCGTCCAGGCGGTCGCACTGCGTCTCTATGCGGAGCCCAAAGCCTGTGGGCGCTTCAATATCGGGTTGACGCATTTTAATAATGTTGTGGTAGGCGGAGGCCATTACGGCGTCGGTGGCTTACTTGGCTAGAATCCAGTTAATAGCGGCACCATACGTTCGGATCGCATAAATGCGGTGTCCGAATTTCGAGTTCAGGGCGCTAGAGAAGGCTCGATTAGCAGATCCGGACAGGCGAAAGGCCAAGAGAGGAAGGGCTTGCCCATGCGTCACGCCAGCTGCGTCACAGGCGCGCCGAAAGGTCGTCAGGAAGGTGAATACACCGTGGGGGCTAGTGCCCGTGAATGGCTCTTGCCTTTGGAATGCGCCATCCAGGCGGCGGTTCATCTTATGTGTTTTCTTCACGAGGGAGGCGGGCAGAGACAGATCACGTCGGATCAGGAAGTAGGTACGAGTTTCCAATAGGGACTTGAAGCGACTGTTGGAGGGTCGAATGACCTTTTGCCGATCGGCTTTCTCCAACCACTTCTTGGAGTTGGGGCGACTCTTGTACGGGCCCGGGCGGGGTCGTCGAGACGCGGCGTCCGATGACGTGTCCGAAGATTCGGAGCTTGATCTCGACGACGGGGAAGACGGGGAACCCGGGGATTCTCCGGAGTCGGAGGATGAAGAGGAAGCTGTCCCACAGGACGAGCTTGCCTCGTTCGTGGCCAACAGGTTGGCGTTCTCGACTGAGGATAACGGGCGGGCCAACTTTGGTCTCCTTGTGGATCTTACGCAACTTCTTGCGAAGCTTGCGCTCTTGATCTCTGCATTCGGTCGCTTGGCCAACTGGCTCCGGACGAGAGGAAGACGACTCGCCCCCCTTGGGGTCGACCTTGAACTTAGTCTTGCTCTTCGTCTTGCGACGCGTCTTTGCTGCCCGGGCATCGGACTCGATGTCCTCCTGGCGCATAGCCTCCACGTTTGCGATCAGCTTGTCGCTTGCTTCCGCTAACGAGCGGTTAGTCGCTTGTTGGGCCGTCAGACGGAGACGAAGTGTCTCCACCTCCGCCTCAGGGCTCTACTCGTCGAGCGGTTGGCCCGAGGCCGCCGCGTTCAACGCAGGTGATCCCGAGAGGGAACCACCTAGGGTGCTGGTGTCTCGCATGTTCGTACGAACGCCTCCTGGCGGGCCGTAGTCGGAAGTCAGGGCGTTGCCCTTAGCCTTCCCATTGCCACGATGCCCATCCGCACCACCAGGCGTCGTTTCTCAACCGGCACAGTGCCAACAGAAGCGCCCCGCGCTCCAATTGGAGATCACCATCCACGAAGCCCAGCGTCGTGGCACACACAAGTGGAAGAGCTCGCCCTGCGCGTCAAGCCAATGGGTGCAATACCCGTCACCGTGCCACTTGGGAACAAGAGACAGCTCTTGGTAACCGCGTGCAGATGCACGCGGCAGGCAAGAGTACGCCCCGCTGCTCCAAAAAATGTGGTATAAATGACGTTGGTTAACGAACCAGGAAGTAGCGACCGACCGTAGACGCACTATAAAGCGGACGCTATCGCCCAAGAGGCGAGGAAGAAGAACCTTTGTTCGTGAAACATCCGATGGGGAGCCAGGGGTGCCGACCACGGCGAACCCCGGTCCCATGGAGCTTTTCTTATCAGACGGTAAAGGGGCGGGGTCGATCGACCGAGCGATCGGAAATATCGAATAGGCACCAAAATAGAGACGATAAAAGAAAGGACAGATATACAAGGCGGAAGTAACCTCCCAAAGAGCGATCAGCAAGTCAGTTCAATCCTCCACGAGAATACTGACCAGTCAGGGGGGCTACCTGGCCCAATATCCCAAATATTAAGCAGATATGCTACAGTGTTCGTTGTTGCATTGCTGTGTTTGATGTTTTTCGAATAAAAACAGCGGACAATGCACGGAAGTGTGGCCGAGGACCTTTTTTGCAGACGTCCCACGTCACTGTAAATTCCAGCGTGGCGCCAACGTCTTTGCCTGAGACGTGGCCCTTACTCTTCTTTTTCATTGATCGACATCTCAGCCCCTGCTCCGCACCACACCCCCGCATGCACTCAGAAGCTAGCAGTCGCTTACTCGTCGCCGTCCACCCGGGGCAGTCCAAGGGCCTTCACCAGTTGCATGCGGCAGGCGGCACCCGCTGTACGTCGCGCATCGTCTGTCTCAACCCCCTCCTTAATGACAGGCGTGTCCGCAGAGCTCTCCTCCTCCTCCCACTCCGCCTCGTATTCAGAGTCCCTCGCCTCTAAGAAGTTGTGGAGGGCCACTGTGCCCTCTTGCACCGCCGCCGCAAGTACGGGGTGTGCGGCAATAAACCGCAGGACGTTCCACCTACCCTTGAGACGCCCGAATGCGTTCTCAACAACAACCCTCATTCTGGTTAAACCTCCGCATGGAGGACGCGTTGGGACCCGAGATGCCAGCTTCCCTGAAGGGGGTAATCTGTAGCGAAGTTAATAATGCAGGGCAACAGGTGACGGCGTGGGGTGCGGCGTCGAGGCAATGTCGGTAACGTTAGGTAGCTGTCTGGGAACTGGGGTATCTGAGATCGGTGCAGCATTTGCCCGTCCACCAGATTCGTGAAAGCTCCCCACGGCTGTCCCCCACGCGCCTTCTTTGCGCTTCGACTGGCGGCTAACCAGCACATTGACAACGGAAAGAGATTCAGCAAAAACTTACGAGGAGGGCGTCAGCGCGAAGCCCGAATCTCTCAGGACGAACTCGTCGTTGCCCAGGATATTTTTTCGTAGCAATGGATCCGCCGCAGTTTGATGTCACGAACGACCGCGGAATGCGAGTGAGTCTCCCCTAGAGCCAGTGAAGCGGCCGACAAAGTACCGGAAGCGTCGTGTGTCAGACACAGGGATGAGAAGAAGGGAGCCTTGGGAGTTGCGGTCGGTAAAGTCTTCCTTGTGCTCCCCGAATGGAGTAAGGATGGGTGTCAAGCAACCATCGACAGCTCCGCATCTGTGTCGAAAAGATACCATTTATGTCGCAACCGATATCAAAAGCACAGCGACGAGCCTCGTGGTCGTGAAGCGCAAAGTTCATCCGGGACGACACGTGACAGAATTTGTGAGCGCTTCACGTACTCGAATACAAAAGACGAGAGTGGGGCTAGCTAACGAAGATGCCGTCCCCACGTTTCCCTGATGCATGGTGGTTATCTTGGTTCGCACTGAAACCCACTGGCCCGTCGGCCTGCACTCGCGCACCGATAGCCAGCCATCGCTCTGCCAAATGCAACGGAACCAGAACACAAACGTACAGCTTCTTCATTCCGACGGGGTTGCCACCCCTCAGCTGGGCGAAGTTTCTCGCAATCTGTTGACGCTCCGCCGGTCCAGGACAGTCGGGCTTGGGCAAGCCCGCCAGAAGAGCATCAATCACCGGCTCACAGTGCTTGGAAAATTGTTGACTCGGCAACGTCGACCGCCCGTGCTACAACGCGCTGCCGGCTGCCCTGAGAAAGCCAGAACAGTAACGAAAAAATGCGATAGGCCGAAGGCATGGTGGAAAGGCCACGAGAAGAGGGGGGGAGGTGCGGTGAGGTCAAGGCAGCGAGCTCATCGAAATGTGCAGGGGTCATTCCCACATCCATAAAGAATCTACCCTGCGTCACGCTCTTCTTGAAGAACCGGCCGACGACGTCACGATAAAAGGGTGGGGCGCTGTTTTTCTGTCCGCATACATCAACCAGATCTTCCAACTCGACCAACTGAAGGAGTTCGGCGGCGTCGCGGTGACCCTCTCCCACCCCCGCAGCAGAAACAAGTGCGCGAAGAGCACGACGAACAACACACCAGTTGGTCGCTGCGGCCGGCTCAAGCCCGGCGATCAGATCGAGTAAGCCGACCGCCCAGGCACGGAAACCCTCGTCTGCAACGGACGAGCTCCCGAGTTTGACGGCCGACTGGGCGACCACGAGAGCCGAAATGGCGTCATCCAGAATAGGATCCATCCCACGGGCGGAAAAAGGAGAGTCCATATCCAGAGTCTTTCCGTCGGCTCGACCTGAATAAGCCGACCGTCACCAAAAAAGAGGGGTGTGTCCAGCCGAAAGGTGGTGTACAGACTAGGGGAGGCGGCAGTCAATCGTCCACAGAATATTCGCGACGCTGACAATGGCGTTAGAAAGGCGGAGCAGATCGGCCTCTAAAGAAGCGCTTCGAACAGCGTTCACGCCCGATGTTGTGTCTCAAACCCAAATGTGATTACCTCGATGAGACTGGAGAGTGCGCGTGCCCGGTGGATCAATGGGGCCACGATATCCGGATCCGGGGGGGGTTAGGGGGGTGGGCAGCCTCCTAGAACCCGGGCGCTGTGAAGGTAGGGGGCGTTCGGTCGGTGCGGATCGCGATTTGACGGCGCTTCCAACTTTCCGCCGCGCGATTCGTGCCCGGCCGTGACCCTGTGCCAGCTCCTTGGACGCGAGACGCCAATCGAGTCCGGAAGGAATTCGCATCGACTGCCAGGAACGGATTGACCAGCCTGCCGCCTCAATACACGACTGGAAAGTTTCTGTGCGGGACACACACAGATCCGGGATGACCTCTCGTCGGCGTTCCAGGATCTCACACAACTTTGTGTGAGATCCCGCTGGAATAGGTCAAGGAAGCCGATTCCCGGAACACAAGGACCCGGAGCTGTGAATAGCCCTCAGCTTCACAAAGCCCGAGTATTGTGTGGCGCATATCACTCGGGGCTTCGAGTTTGGGCCGACGCTTTCTCACGGTGAGCCCTTCCGCAGCACAGATTTCTAGTCCCTGGCGGACCCGTACGTAGAGACCCGGATCAGTGACCTGTCCATGGATGGCTGAGCTCGGTCGAGATACGAGCCTGTCCTGGCCACAGGATGCATTTGATGTTTCGCTCCGTGGCATTCCGTGGCGCATCGAGCACCCAGCGTCTTGGGCGGACTCATTGGGGGTCTAGGAGTTACACTGGCGGCTGCAGCGCCACCACGAGGCGTGGTGGTCGTGGTATCCACGGTCAGCAAACTCCAGAGGCAGGGAGCGCATCCGTGGTGGTGGATGGGACGTGTGGCGCATACATTCGCCGCTGCAGGTGTGGGATCACCGCCACCCACGCAGTCCCTGGCGCCGCCTTCATGGCGCCCGTGTCCGTACTCCCTCCTGCAAACGCGGCCCCGGCTGGCAACCGCGGCCGTACCTCTACTCGAAAACGAGGCCGCGGCGGGCTCCCGCCCCTCGTCAAATCCCCCATGACGGCTGCATTCGAAGAGGTGGTACCGCTGTGACCCCCGCCGTGCTGTTCTGGCACCGCTGCAGGCACTTTTTTTGGCATCGCGCGGACAGCCAATGCGGTCCGTAGAGAGCATCACTGACGTCTTATAAATCAGGAAATGAGACTCTCAAGCGACACAGAAATGAGGAAGATCATCAGATTTAAGCGAAGAGTGGATACAAGCAAACTATAAGCAGCTGGTTACGAGCTCTGGGCACAATGCAGCAAGCTCTCGGAGCTCGCGAAGTGGCGGTGTCGGCCGCCGCGCTGCAGCGGGCGGGGAGAGCGACTGGAGGAGAAAGCGGAACCCACAGGGACTCCGAAAGGAAGGAATGTGGGCAACTCACAGCCTGGGAGCACGCCATACTAAAAACTACGACCAAAATAGCGCTACGACGGAGCACAAACCACCCCGTTCGGGAGTGTCTCGTCCATGTTGTAATCGATCATGCACACGTGCTGGGCCCGCGAGAATCCTCCTTCCCGCCTTTCATTGTCATCTCCGCCGGCGCTCTTTTCTCTATCCTCGCGGAGCAGGGCCCACCACCAGCTCCATCCTCTTGGGGCGTCCCCCCCACCGGCCGCGCACGTTATCCCTGGAAATGTCTGCGCGCTGTCGGTCGACGTCGCAAACAGCGGTTATCCAGCCACTGCCACCGCTGCGCCGCGAGACGGCCGACGCAACGGGAGATGCAGCTCATTGACAGCGGAGAACCCCACTTTCCTTCACGTCCACCGTAGCCGCCGCTCGCGGGCCGTGTGCGCAGAGCTTGGGCAGCGCACGGGCGTGCCGCTGCGCGCGCGCCCATCCATACTCCCTCCTTTGGCATGCGACCGACACATTCTTCGGCGACTGACGGCGGCCTCACGGCGGCCTCGCGTGAGAGCGACGCCAGCCGCCTGCGTCCAGAGATGCTGCGACACCCCACGCGGCCTCGGCCGTCGACCCACACCCCATCATCTCATACCGCTCCAGTGCACCGCGCGCGTGGGACGGCGGCCGCGGAGCGGCCCTCTCCTCTCGCCGCCACGGGCGTGTCACAACGCGTTGACGAGCGCCGCGCAGCAGGCTGACGCCGGTACGCAACAGGGCACCAGAGCCACGGCGGCAGCGGCGCGACGCCGATGAGGCGGCCGCGGAGCGACGGCTGCTCCAATCGGTCTCCTTCGGCAGCCGCCTCGAAAAGGTTGGCGGAAGCACCTGTGCGTAAAGAGAACGGCGAGAATTATGCATTACATTCCATACACAGCGTGGACAGTTGTTCGGAAACCTGCCGCTGCCTTATCGGGTAGGAAACGCTGTCCCCTCGCCGTTTGAGAACCTCCTCAGCAGTGGCAGTTGTCTTCCAAAGAATGCTTCTTTAATTTAGAGCGCACGCTGCCGTACGTACCGCGAATCGAGAGTTCTCAAGGGCGGTCTGTTGTGCACAGACCACATATGCAAGTCGTTTGGAAACCGAAATGAAAGGTCATAGAACAGGATGCAGTACCGTGCGGCATGAAGACGGCGATCACGAAGCGTCGACAGAAAGGGCGTCGCCGGCAGCGACGCCGGCGACGGCGCCCTACCGGCCTTATAGACCGATCTGGAAGGGCGGGAGGTGACATCACCTCGCCAGTCCTCCCGACAGAAGCCCTGAACCCTTCGAGCGCAGTGTCGGATGGGCGCCGTGCCCTTTCTGGCTATCTCACAGGACATTCGCCGCGCGACGGCTCGTCCATCGCCCCTCGCCCCACTTTCTGACGATTTGTTCCAATGTTGCACCCACACACTGGCGCTTCAGACCGCTCCAGGCCACCTCCTCGTCGGCATCGCATCATGGGCCCATCAATCAAATCCACCACCTCTCGCACTGTCGGAGCGACGAACCCTGCTTTCTTGCGTCAACCGACAGCATGATCAGCGCCCGGACCATCTCGCTAACCGCAACCCCTGCTGCTGGCCAGCTGGGCCAGTATCAGAGAGGCCAGCGCCTCGTACGGGTCCAGCGCACAAGAACTTTGCGGCTCTCGGGACATCTCGTCATCCGCCACCGCTCCTCTCGCTTTCGGAGCACATGTGGCACTTCCCGCGATCATCCTTTCACGGGTTCGCGAGTGCCAGAGGCTCACATTCGACGCCGAACCGGCTCAACTGGGCTATTTTCTATCCCAAGCGGCGCCAGACGGCCAACGAACGCGCCGTTTCTTCGGAAGCACAGTTTGCATCGGGATTCTGAATCGTTTCATCTGAGATTTACTTACCATGAACATCTAAGAGGCTGTAGGGGCGTTTCCAGACCGGACGGCCTCATACTGTTGGTCGAACGTCATTTTTCTGGACGCGTAGGGCCATATGAGACATGCTTCTGCAACGTGGCGCTAGTATCGGTTCGTACTGGTACTGTTGGAGCTGCCCTTTGCGCAAGTCAGAGTATACCGGAATGACGTCACCTCAAGCGTACATTCGAATGGGTAATGTCCTAGGGTGTATCGTACATCATTTTGTGTGCTGCGGAAGTCACATGTTCGGGTATGTACCCAAAAAAGCACGCGCGAATGCTCTTGAGTAAACGTGCGCTTGAAGACCCCTGGTGTAGAAGTCGCCCTTGACGTCCAGTCATGGGAGCAGCCAAGCCCCCGACAGCGAGAAGGTGAAGACGAGCATCCTCGTCACATGATATGCACGAGGTTGAATAATTGTAGGGAGGGGAGTTTGTTGCGGCTGAACAGTCGTATCTAACCATTCGTGGGTGCGTTGGCATTCTGTCACCTATTGGAGAGCCTGAAGCGCGCCACTCCAATAGAGAGGGCCCGACGCGCGAAGGTTCAACGTGCCCTTTAAAATCGGTTGCACACGGGAATCTTCTGGGATGACCAGTGGCTTGCTCTGCCTGCCTTCGCGCCTGCATACCAGCTGAAGATGGGTCGAGAAGTCTTTGCCACACACACATAGGATGGTAGTCGCGTGCTTTCGAACGCCTTCGGCCACATTACGGAGATTGTGCTGCTGCCGCAGGGCCGCGCGCATGCCAGTGGCCAGCGAGATGAAAAAGGCAGGTGGTCTTTTGGTGGCGCTTTTTTGATCTGTGCGCGGGCCCTGCCGACGAGATCATGTCCTCGTGCCGGCTACCCGCATAGAGTGAAGACCATCCAAAAGCGGAAATGGTGCTTCTAGCTTTCTGGTTGGCTTCACTTGTCTCTCGCAGACCTGTACGCGATCCCATTGGTGGTATGCAGAGGTTTCGGAAAGAATGAATATTTTGTAGCCGACACAGACCGCCCTCAAAAAGTTTTGGATCGGGGGCTACATGTAGCACGAATACACCATGTCCTCCTTTAACCAGACGTGTACCATGGAGGTTCCCGGCCGCATCCCCTGCTGAGGCACCGGCCATTTATTTCTCGTGCTTTCTCATGCCATCATGACGACCCATTGCCTTCATGTGCTATTTTCCGAAGCGGGGGGCAGGGTGAGGGCGGGATTGGGCAGCAGCCATGGAGCCCTGAAGGTGGTCTTGTCTTACTCGGGTGCCTGCTGCAAGAGGCGCTCCCGAAACCACCGTATGTTTTTCCCAAAACGACTCATAGAGTGGCGATCGCCCGCACGTCGTCGACACTGCCGACCAAGGACATCGCGCTTGGAGCGCAGGTACCAGGCCGAAGGGGAAGCGGCTGCAACGAGCTGGTTACGCCTGTATTCCCCAGAGCAGCTCCAGCTGCGCCGCACTCGCTGAACGATCGCATCAACCAGCATGACAATGAAAAAGAGGCCGCCTTGACAATGACTGGGACAACGGTGCCCGCCCGTCGGCGCGGCGCTCGCAACACGGAGAAACGCTAGACCAAAGAAATGGTCAGCGCCACGGCGGCCAAGGTCGAGGCGCACGCTGCGTCGCGCGGGGTCTTTCCAAAGAAGAAAACAATTACCAATGTGTAGGTCGCTGCCGCGGCAGCCAAGAACCCGGCGCTCGCCCCGTCGGGTGGTTTTCAGCGCGGGCAGCAGTAACCGATCAACAAGTCGGCCGCCGCCGAAGCGGCCATGAACATGGACTCCGTCCCGCCACCCAAGTACCATTCCGAGCAGCAGAGCAAGAAAGACGCAGCCGGCCACCTCCACGGCGGCCAAAATGTCTGAGGCCAGTCCGTCGCGTGACCCACCACGGGACGCGAATGACCAAAACGCCAAACACCGCCGTGGCACCCAAGAGCACTTGGACCGTCCCGTCGCGTGGCGCTCGGTCTGTGATGCGAAGAAAGACCAGTTCTTCGACCGCCGCCGCTGTGACCGAGACAGCAGAGCCCGCCTTGTCGTACGGCATCCCGGTCGAAAAGATCAATCAGACGACCCATTCGGGAGCCGCAGCGGCGACTGCGACGATGGCGTCTGACTATTCACGCCGGGAAAGGGCCAAAAAACAAGGAAAGACAAATGAGTCGGCAGCGGCTGCAGCGGCCGCACAGCGTCGGAGGCCCTTTGCTCGCTTTCCGTCGAGAGAAAAACAAGAAGAGGATTTTTATTAAGGAGTTGGCCACCACAACGGCGGTCAGCACCATCGCGAGAGCCCCATCGCGACGGACTCTCCCGAGCACCACGACAAGAAGAAAACGTCGGCCGCCACCACGACGGCCAAGACCACGGCGCGTGCCCCATCGCATGGCGCCTCTTCCGACCAACAGCCGAGGACGACGGACTGGGCCGCCGCCAAGATGCACGACGTCACGACGTTGACCAAGCTGCGCTGTGCCCAGCCCAAACTCGACACCACTTCCTAAAAGTCAGCTACCGCCGCGGCAGTCAAGACCACGACGACTGCCCCGTCGCGCGGGGCCTCGCCTGAGCACCAGAAAACGCCGAGGCAGTCGAACACCGCCACGATGGCCAAGACTACGGCGCATGCCTCATCCCATGGGGCCCCGCTAGTGCGCCAGAACAAGGAAACCGAGTCGGCTGACGCCGCGGTGGCCAAGCTGAATACGCCCGCCTCTTTGTGGATCGCCCTGCCCGCGGTAAAGAACGATGAACCAGTTGAGAGCCAGGGTACCACTCTGGCGAGGTGCACAACCCCATGCGCCTGGAACGTGGGTGCGCCAAGCTGCGTGACTGGAAGCCTTCCTCTTTCAAGGCCCCGGTATACCACGCCGGCACCCGCTAATCCCACTGCATCGCGCAACGCTTCCAGAGCACCGCTGGCTGATGCTGTGCCGGATGCGGCCGCGGTGGCGGCGTTGAGCGGTGATGTTGGCGCCACGGAAGCGTTCTCTGTGCCTTTTTCACTGACGACCATGAGGCGCCGATTCTAGGAATGCTGCAACGAGATGGTGGAGTGTTGGTGCCTGCCCCCAAGGATTTCGAGGAGGTCGATCCATGGTCATGACTGCGGCCGCCGATTTCGCAAGTGATGCGCTGGGATTTTACTACAAAGTTGCTTTCCTTCAACCATATCTTTCCATTCCTGGCGCGGTGCCCAACCTGGTGCATGCCGACATGGGCTACCATGTAGCGGATGGCAAGTCTGGTGGATGGCTTTGTATCTGCATTTTTTTGAGAGATGCACATACGTCGATTTGTTGTCTTGCTCGTACGGGAAGTATCTTGGGGGGACGGCATCTGCAGTATTTGTCGGTTTCCATAGGATGCGGTCAGGCCCGCTAGGCAATTGGGGGGGGACTGGGCCCGACGGTCCACGGCGGGGTAACTGGTATTAGGGAGGAGGCGAAGTTGTGACCGATGGGGGGGTGAGTGTCAGCGGGACGAGATTAGTGGGGGACCTCAGGTGGGCCGCGGGCCCGCCTGTCGGGGGAGATATGGTGGCTGGGGTGCGACCTCAGCCACCCACCGCATAAACGGTAACGCGTGAAGTCCACATGGCAGGCAATGCCAGCGCGCACGATATTGATTTGCCGGTGAAACGCTGCAGCGCCTTGAATGGGACGCATCGGGAGGCCGCCGATGCTGCGGACGAGAGGGCGCACGCGGCGGTTATCACCGCGGCCAGCCGTGACGGCGGAAACAAAATCAAGCCCGAGTAGCCGAAGCGTGGTGGTGCCCCCGAGGGCCCGTTTGCGCGGGTGAACGGTGAGGCCGAAGCTCGCAAACAGCGCCAGCACTACCACGCGCGCCGCCCTCGTGCCCGCCGAAGAGGAGAGAGCCTCACCATCCAACGTGGACGGGACGCAGTCGTCGTGATAGGCCGTCAACCGGGAGCAACGGCGCCGCAGCGCCGCGACCACCGGCGGCATCACCATGCCTAGCGGGAGCACCACCGGTGCCAAGACACGACGACCAACGCGGGAGGCCAAGAGACGCTGGTCCGAAAGGGACAGCAGCTCGTGGAAGATGGCGTCGAAAAGGTTCCTGCTCACTGAGTTGTCCCTCGGCTGCAGGTCAGACGTGAAGCGGGGAAGGGATTCGTACCCGAACCGACGGTCCGCCATGTAGGCATTCTTGCGGGACAAGTCCGCCACCAGGAAGTCCTTGGGGCGCTGAATGATGACGATCAGCGCGGCGTCCTGCGCCGCCCCCGCCCTCATTGTCATGAGCCCCCACTCGAGGCCGCTGGTGACCCAGTTGTCGACCTGGGAATGCCCGGTCACTCGATCGGACGGTTCATGAGGGTACGCCGCCATGCGGTAGGAACGTGGCGGCCGCACCCACGGAACCTGGTTGCCGTACTGGAGCACCCGCAGCACCCGGCGATACGCCGATTGCTTCCGAATCGGCTAGCGAGGCGCGCACGCGTGTTGCGCGGGCGGAGAGGGGCCGTTCTGGAAGCGTCCACCGCCAGCCACGCGGCCGCGACTTTCCGGGTCAACAGGTGGGGTCGGCGCCAGAGAACCTTTGCCTGGGAAGAGGGCTTCCATCTCGGAAAGCGAGGTGGGGAGCCCGACCGCCGCCGAGTAGGAGCCAGAAACGCGTTCCGTAGCCCGGGCCGGGGCTCAGAAGGAGGCCGCCGCGGCAGGCGCGGAGCCGCCGCGAACGCCGCCGCCGCCGCCGCCACCGTCGCTGCCGCCTCCGCCTCCGCCAGAGCCGCTGCCGACGCCACCAAATCCCCCCCCGCCGCCGCCTCCGCCGGGGCCTCTGGCTAGGGGAGGAGCGCGGGGGTCGGCGCCGCCGACACCCCCTCTGGAGCCGCACCCGCCGCCGGAGTCGCCGCCGCCGCCGCCGCCGCCGCCACCGCCGCCGCTTCTGGGGGCGCCCGCGTGAGGTGAAGACCCATCAGAGACGACTTGGGCGCGGAGGCGGGCAGCCCGCCGACGGGCTGCAGTAGAGTGGGGGGGGGCGGCCGCCGTGCCGGGGAAGCGGCGGGTTCCGCGAAGAGGGCGCAGCTGGGACTGCACGTGGTCGGCTTGCTCGCGGGAAACCGCAAAGCTGCGCTGCGAGAAGGCAGCGGTCGCGAAGAAAGCCTTCGTTGGGAACTAGACGGCGTCCCCGTTGCCCGGCGTCAGCAGATGGTCTTTAAGAATCGCGGCCAACGCGGGGATGGTTGCCTGCAACTGCAGCACCGTGTTGCGCGTGACCAGGATAAAAACGTTATGATGGAGCGAGGTGCGTGCAAAGATAAGCTCTTTGAGCAGCTGCCGCGCCGACACCTGCCCGTCCAGACGATGCGTCTCGGTGTCTATCATGCGTTTGTGCAGCGCCTGCGTCCAGGCGCACGCATTGTAGATGGTGCAGGCATCCTCCACGAACGGCCGGGGGGAGGAATCAAACGCCCCGGACCAACGTGAGTCGTTGTGGACCCGGAAGGGGCCCGAGAAGCGGTCGCCGAACTCTTCGGGGCGACAGGGGGGAAGAGGGAACTCCCAGATAGAAGTGCGCCGGTGGAGCGCCCGACGCTCGCCGGCACGGTGGAAGTCGGACGGCGGGTGGCCGCCCGGTAGACGCGAGCGACCGGCCGCGGTGTCAAAACCGGATACGGAAGACCCACGGGACGAGTACTCGTCGGCGGGATCCCAATCGGCAACGTCGCAGTCGAAGTCGTCCTCGTCCTCGACATCAACGGCGAAAACGGCACAACGGGCGTCCCGCGGCGGGTTTCTTCAGGGCGGCCGTCCGCCGCCACCACTTCCATGGGACCGACCCAGGGGGGGGGGGGGGGGGGGGGGGGGGGGGTCGGCGCCGTTGCCGCCGCCACCGCCACCGGCTGCGGCTGCTGCCGCCGCTGCGCAGCCGATCGCCTGGGATTGCGCCGCCGCCGCCGCCGCCGCCGCGCCCCCGTCGCCACCACTGCAGTCAGGGCACCTTCTGACGCTAGGGTCCCTGCCGCTAGCAACAGCAAAGGGCCCTGAGTCCGAGACCGCTGCAAGAGGCGAGGACCACCAAGAACGAATAACAACGTCCACCACAGGACAGATTTCACCGATTCTCCTGATTGGCCGGAAAAGGACGGGATGGGCCCTGCGCACCACCGCCCCGCGAAGAGGGAAACGTCGCAGCAAGCGCCAGTGTCGGGCCGCAACCCAAGAATGGTCGGTTCAGGAACTCGAGGCCCCAGACGTCGTCTGAGCACAGTGCAAGTGCATCCGATTGAAAAACTACGGACGTGCGGGCCAGGTGGGGGAGGGAGAGGGATAGTGCGGCGGGACCTGAAAGCAGCTCGCTGCACGCGCGACCACCCGCCTGGCCCGCTCCTCGCGCAGGCTGGCCGCTCCTAGCCAGTCTGGCTCAAATGTCGACCAATTCTGAGGCCCGTTAGTGCTACAGATTGGCCCTGCTGGCGCTCGTCGTACGAGGTGAGAGCCCTTACGACGTTTATTTTTTCCATGCAGTGTCTTCTTCTGAGCATACAGTCCGAGTCGCAGGGGGAGAAAAAAGTAATAAGAACCGGGTTTCCTGTCCCTATAATGTCGAGCATCTTCTTATTTGTCTCGCGATCTGCCGGCTGATCGGCCGGCTGTGGCGGCACTCGGCTGCGTGATCCCATGGAAATTTTTATCGCGGCAAGATGTGTGTGTTTCTTCCCCCCTGACTCAAAAAAACGGCCAAGTCCCCCCCCCCCCCTCCCTTGGGCACAATGTCGGTCGAGAGCTCTTCCCAGGCGGCCGCCAGCTTCTCCCGCATCTCAGTCGTCAGTTGCGTGCCCCACTTGGAGCGACTGGGGGTGGCCTCGGCTGCTGTTGACCCCAGGGAAGAGGGAGACGCCATGATGGGGGGGTGTTAAAAAAACATAGATTGGGTGCCGAAGAGGAGCCGGTTGTAATTGGGGTGATAAGAGTCGGTGGGAGCGCAGTACGGATCGAAGAAAATGGTTGGAAGAAAGGACACGGGAGATCTGCGACGGCCAACACTCGCACTACGAAGTCAATCGCTGTTCTTTGCAGTCAACCCTGCGGCACGGTGGATACTGTAATGTGGTCGACATTTCTGGGGCTGGTCGACATTTGGGCCAGACAGGCAATGTCAGACGTCTCGCCCCTCCCCCTGCCGATACTGGTTGGCCGGTGGCACGCCTCATTCTGCAGGGTCGCTTGCTGCAACGACCGGAAAGATCACAAGAGACACGAGAAAAGAAAGCAATAACAAAGCATCACTACAAGGTTCGCGTGAGACACGACTTTTGGGGGCGCGGGCCACAAGTCGACCGCATAGACACCTTTTGTAATGAAGTTTTCTTCACCTCAGCAGCGGTGCTGTCTGCCTCTATTTTACAAAACTTGGTGCCCTTTAGCACAGGGGAGGAGAGTGAACAAAAAGACTTCACGCAGGAACCACGAAGAGAAGCGCAGGAGATGGTATCATCCAGGCAGGATATTGGTTCCATCAGATACAGAGACCGATGTGGACTTATGGGGATGTCTCAGTGTGGAGGTGACATTGTCTTGATGTCACACGCGCCTCGTTAAAAACCGGACAATCTGCAACTCGTGCCCTACCTTGAGGCATTTTCTCCAACTCCAATATCCAGGAACGCACGAATGTCTTTGCTCATATGTTAGCCGTCCGTTGAACAATAGAAAGCAGCAGAGGAAAGCCATGCAAAATCCGTCCATGAAGTCACGGCGAGCTTTGTTACGCTTCACGCAGCGCAGCGGGCCCAGAAGCGTCGTGAGAAGCTTTCTTTTTCCTGTTCTGAGCCGGTTGGTGGCCCGTGTTCCTTTTCAAAGAAACTAATTTCCTGTGCAAGAGACAGATCGACCCCCCATGAAAGGCTCGTCGAGCCCATCCAATGCGAGGTCCTCGCATATCTGTGTTCGCGAGAACAAAAATCATGCCTTCCTCGCCGCATAGCGCCTTCTAGCAGAGTCATAGAAGCCTGTCCATCTTTCTCTGTTTCTGTAAGAGTGAGATGCAGACATCACATGCTGTGTTTCGCATTTCATGTGTGGAGATGCATCGATGCCGGCAAAGAAATGATTTTGGAGCTCTTTCTGGGAAAAACTAGCGCCTGCAGCTTTTCTGCTCGTCCCAAAACAAGCACAAGCAGAGGAGCGCTTGACGACAAACATAGGCCCGCTGCGCAGTGTGTCCCGCGCTAGAGTCTGTTCGGCACGGCATAACATGCGAACGGACTCTGCACAGGATTTGTCGACCATTTTCGTTGTTTCATGTAGTTGGCTGGTCAGTGATCTACTTGAGAACAGTTCAAGAGTCCCTAGATCGGCCCTGCCGCGGCTAATCACCACCCGATCCCGAGAGACAGGATGCCAGCGCCCAGTGAGGCAGGACTCCAATTGCTGCTTCGTCGGGCTTTGTGGGAGGGCCAACGAAGCCCAACGAAGACGCGAATCGTTCGCTCGTCGGCGCAACGGTCGCTTTGTTGGGGAGTTTTTGGGAGTATTGGTCAAAGCTGACGCCACTTCCTTTCTGAGTCAGCGAGTGCGGCGCACGGCCAGATATGTTAAGTGATTGCTAACTGATTCAATTGCCCACGATTTTATTGATTAAATCAATGCATATTGAAGTCACTTTGATTTCAGTCCCACGAGCCTGCTAACATCCTTACAGTGTAGTTTACATGCATGGCGCAGACGTGGTTGATATCGACGGTGCCTCGTCGCTACAGTCAGTATCCGCTCATTTGACACCCCTGCGGACACATATAGCCCGGGTTCCAGCCATGCATTCTCGTGTCGCACCGGGCAGGGCTTCCTCAATTCACGTGCTTTCGATCGCTTTCTGAGACAGATCAGTGCTGCCCGCGCATGGGTCAATGCCAGGAGGGGCAGTCGATCGTAGGATTGATCCCGGTCAGGCAGTGGTCGATCTGTCGCCGACACGGGAAACTACGGAATTGACATTACTCGAGATTGCCAGAGCCTTCCCTCATGTCCAGAAAGGGTCAGCACCACGACAAGTTCGAGACAGACTCGTGCAGGGAAAGCCGGTCGTACTCACCGGAGCTGGAAATGCTCAACAAGGCCCAAGCCATATCCGCCGTGCAATCTGGCCTCTTTTCCAAGCAACCGTAGTCGCGACCGGTTCGACGCTACAACCGCCACTGCCACCACAGAAAACCACTCCTCCACCTCCCTCTTCCGTCACTACCCCTAGCCTCATCTCCATCAGCATGTGTGCCACGATAGCAATGAGCGAGACACTGGCACAGTGGTGTCCAATGCTGTCCATCCGTTTCGACGTCGAGAAAAGGCCGCGAGAAAAGAAACAATCATCGTCATCCTCCGACGCATCCTCCCCCTCTCCCTCTTCAAACACCATCCGGTCTGCCGTGGCAGCCAGCACTCCTTCTTCATTTTCCGCAGCTAACCAACTCTCCACCGCCTCCTCCCTCACAGCCGTCGGAGATCGCGAAAACGCCCTCTCTCCAAAACCACAAGCCCCCATTAAAGTCACCACCGAACTGACATCCGTGGCTATCGATCTAGATGATGCACGGTACTCGCCGTTCAAGGCGGGGACATCCACGGAAAGCCCGTTAGGAAAGCTTAGTGGACTTGACCCAGCAGTGCGCGATAGTGGCCGGTTCGACCGCCTCCCACTCGGTCTTCACAATCTCCGACGCATCTTGCACGTGCGCCACGGCACCGTCCCGGAAACCAAGGATCACCACGAGGGGGGCCCCAGCGCGTGAACGGTGACGAACTGGCTGCCCAGGATCTGCGGCTGCAGGCCCGTCCGACGGTGAGCCTCAGATCCCCGGGCCACGGGCCGTCGCAGGTGTGCCGCTGCCGTTCCCAAACACAAACACGGGCGGCGCAACCACAGCGGCGCCTACCAAAGCGCCATCCGTTGCCGGCGTGGGACCCGAGTAGGGTCCCGCATCCGTGGCCGACTCCCGGCGGTCAGCGCTGATCTCTGCTTCCATTACGCCCGTCACCTCGGTTGCCATAGAGCTTACACGCGGCACCGGGCCCGATGCCGGGCCAGCGGACTGTCCGACGCCGGCGCTCGCACCGCCCGCTACAGACCCCGCGCGGGCCCGATCCGCCGCCGGACCCGCCGTCGCCACCTGGATCGCCACCCCCATGGGCGCCCCTCCAGGGGCTGCGACGGTTGGCGCACCCTCCACGCGCCCCACCGTCGCGCTCTCCGCTGATGGCGCGGCGGACGCCCCCGCCGCCGCCGCAGGGAGAACACCAACGGTTGACCGCGTAGCGGCCGACTGGGCCGGAGGTGTGGCCGTTTTGTCCACTTCTGCGGCCGACTGTTGAGCATTGCTCGGCACTTCCATCTCACTCAATGTTTTGGGGGGATGTCACATGCAATTTGTTATGTACTTTGACCTTGCATTTGATGTTATCGCATATACTTCATTTTGGGGGCACCCTTTAGGGGATGAGCTCCGGGATATTAGCGAGGTGCATGGTCGGTATTTTGAGCGGCTCTGACCGTTCGTGCTCGTGGCCCGTGCGCTCTCCGCCCGCGGAGGTGCGTGGTGTGTGTATTCATGCTGGGATTGGGGGTGTCTGCGGGTGCAGGGAGCGTGGGGGCGCCTGGGTCTTATCAGGCTGCCCCCTTACGGCTCGCGCCACCTCTATGATAGAACCTTAACGCACCCACCCACTGTACTGCCCGCTTCACAGCAACAACTGGTTATGGGCCCAGGTGTCGCTGGTGGTCATCGTCTTCCTCTCCTACGGTCTCTAAGGGGACGGCGATGTTCGGGTCGCGGTGTGTTTCGGCGTTTGACGCGCGAGTACAGCCTCTAAAGTCGACAGGGTGATTTCGGTCGGTGCCACGGTCGTCAACATGTCGGACAACGGCCGCTTTGGCGGCCCGCGCTTTGCACAGCTGGACGACGAATACAAAGTGTGGGCGGCGTATCAAAGTGCGCAGCTCAAGAAGGAGAAGCTGTGGAAGGTGGTCTTGACGGACCGTCCGGCGTCTGGGTCGCACGACAAGAAAGCCGACCCGGTTGTCGAGGAGTGGGACGCCATGAACGAGGCGGCTCTTGCGACCATCCAGATGTCGGTCAAGCCCGTGCACCTCAACAC
>ENA-ORXR01000842-ORXR01000842.1-marine-metagenome-genome-assembly--contig:-NODE-842-length-36868-cov-4.050393_pt1 | contig 36868 bp, 29 predicted proteins | sample MGYA00237866_ERZ511479 | MGnify/ENA metagenome assembly ERZ511479
TATGGAGCATAAATAACATGATTAAGCATACAATTACTGTCCCTGATCCAATGAGTGCCTACATTGCCAGCCAGATTGAATCCGGTATGTACGGCAATATCAGCGAGTATTTTCGCGATCTGGTTCGCCGGGATCAGGAACGTCGGGGATTCCCTCTGGAAGCCTTACGTCATGCCATTGATATTGGTGATGCCAGCGGCGACAGCGATATGACACCGGCAGATGCCCGCCTGCGAGCCAGAAAAGAGCTGGGCTTATGCGATTAATCCTCAAACAGGAAGCCGTTGAGGATATGGTGGCAATCTATAAATACTCGGTCGCAACCTTTGGTGAACGGCGGGCAGACGAATACTACGAAGGACTAGAACAGCGCATGGACGATCTTGCCGATGGCGAGGTCGTGGTTAGCTATGATTACGGCCATGTTAGAGAAGGCCTGCGCCGCACGATCTATGAAAGTCACTCGATTTATTATCGTGAAAAAGAGGAAGACATTGTTGTCTCACGTGTCCTTCACAGCCGTATGGATGTCACGCTGCATCTTCACTGATTCGCTCTTCCGTACCGGTATCGCCCATCGGAAAGCGCGCAGCGCTTGATGGTGTCATATTCACGGTTTTAGAGATTGTTATAAAAACCTCTTACCCTATTTTTTCTTGAGTACGAACCACCAAATCATTTTCTAAACTCAGATGAACCGGGCAACGATCCGCTATTTCAATCAAGCGCTTTCGCTGAGCCTCCGTTAAATCACCTTTCAACTCAATCTCCCGGGTAATCCGTTCTATCTTGCCAGTAAGGCCGTCACAGTCTGCGCAATCGTCAGAATGTATTCGCTCATGATTTAGCTTCACCTTGACATCATCTAGCGCCAGCTTCTTGTGATTAGCATACATACGGATGGTCATTGAGGTGCAAGAGCCCAGTGCCATGAGCAATAAGTCATAGGGTGTCGGACCAAGATTCGAGCCGCCGTAACTGGTTGGTTCATCCGATAATTGCTCGTGATCAGTTGTAAACAAACCACGTAAGAATTTCTTATCTTTTTCGGTAACCAGCACTTCGCCTTTTTTAACGTTTTGAGATGCTGTTGATTGCGAAAAGGGCGCTGTAACGCTCGGTTTTTCAGCCAATGCTTCTCCAGCAGATAGCTCATCAATATACCGATCAGCCCACACCGCCATGGTCTGTGCGACAAACTCAGCATCTTCAGCGACACTTAATAAATGATCGGCGTCATCCAGTGAAACATAGCTTTTAGGGTGTTTAGCCGCCATGAAAATTTTTGCGGCTTCATCTACCGGAACAACCGTATCAATAGGAGAGTGAAATACCATCAAGGGGCGTCGGAGGTGAGCGATATGATCCGTTCCGGTGTGCTGTTTAAGATCATCAATCAGCTGTTTTTTGATGGTAAACTTGCGTAGGCCAATACTCACTTCAGCTTTACCGTTATCTTCAAGCTCGTCCATAGAACAATGAAACAGGTGCTGCACATGATCAGCTGAGGAAGGAGAGCCGATGGTAGAGACTGCTTTGACTTGAGGCATTCGATTGACAGCACTTAGAACTGCTGCGCCTCCCAAGCTATGACCAATTAATAGCTGCGGGGCTGAATAATCCTGCTCTAACATCTTGTAGGCTGCCAACAAGTCATCAACATTCGATGAAAAATTGGTATTGCCAAAGTCGCCGTCACTATTGCCTAATCCCGTGAAATCAAAGCGGAAAACGGCTATACCAAACTTCGTTAGCGCACGGGCAATACGTGAGGCCGCTGCAATGTCCTTGCCGCAGGTAAAGCAATGAGCGAATAAAGCATAGCTTCTGATTTGTGAGCTATCTGCAGGTGTTTCTAGCAGCCCGGCAAGTTCGATGCCCTGATTATTTTTGAAGGTGACTTTTTGACGTGCCATCGCATATACCCGATAAAAATAGTTAGATTACTGTACTTGATTTCTTTACGGGGTAAGGGTATCCAGATACAGCTTAGTCGTCTAGCATGCTCTGCAAATTGTTGATGTAACTGTTAGCGGTTTCTTTTTGTTCTTCAGCAGATCTAACAATGCGACCTTCCCACTCGATATGTTCCTCCGGCAGCTCATCTAAAAAGCGGCTGGGTTCACAGGTAATTTTCTCACCAAATTTATTACGTGTTTTAGCAAAGGTGATGGTTAACTGCTTTTGCGCACGGGTGATGCCGACATAAGCGAGCCGCCGTTCTTCTTCCAGACCATTGTCTTCAAGTGAATTAGCGTGAGGCAGAATATCTTCTTCCATGCCGACTAAGAAAACATAAGGAAACTCCAAGCCTTTTGAGGTGTGCAAGGTCATCAGGCTGACTGCATCAGTATCATCTTCCTCTTTATTGCGTTCAAGAATATCCATTAGGCTCATGTGCGAAACGATATCTGACAAATCCTGATGATCACCCTGACCGTCATTATACAAACGCTTGATCCAATCGATAACTTCCTGCACATTTTCCATGCGTCGATCAGCCATCTTGGGCGAGTTGCTGGTGGTTTGCAGCCATTCGTAATAGGAGACATCAGTAATCACACGTTCGACGATTTTATGTGGCTCTTCGTCACGGCTGGCAAGCGACAGCTCATTAATCCAGTGGCTAAAGTTGGCTAATCGTGCTCTCCCGCCTTCGCTAAGCTGCGAGGCCAAACCCATTTCAGTTGAAGCAGCAAACAGGCTAATCTCACGCTCATTGGCATAATCACCCAATTTTTCCAGCGTGCTAGCCCCAATTGAACGTTTAGGTGTGTTAACGACCCGTAAGAACGCTGCATCATCAGCGGTGTTTGATATCAGACGGACATAGGCCAGTGTGTCTTTAACTTCCGCTCTTGAGAAGAACGATGTACCACCGCTAATTTTATAAGGAATGTCATTCTGCCTTAAGTACCGCTCGAATAAGCGACTCTGGTGGTTACTTCGATAGAGCACTGCAAAGTTTTCATAGGCCGTCTTATCGAGAAAGTGATGTTTCATAATCTCAGTGATCACTTTCTCGATTTCGTGTTCTGCTGTACGACACGGTAATATCAGGATTTTCCGACCGCTCCCCAGCGCACTCCACAGTTTCTTTTCAAAGAGGTGAGGGTTATTGGCAATCAGGTGATTGGCACTATCGAGAATACTGGACGTTGAGCGATAGTTTTGCTCCAACTTCACCAATTTAAGGGTAGGGTAATCCTTTTGTAACTGATTAATATTCTCAGGGCGGGCACCGCGCCAGGCATATATCGACTGATCATCATCACCAACGACGGTTATCTCAGAGCGTGCACCGGCGAGCTGTTGCACCAAGCGATACTGGCAGTTATTAGTATCCTGATACTCATCGACAAGCAAGTATCGAAGCTTATTTTGCCACTTAGATAGGATCTCTTTTTCGGCATCAAACAATTGCACGGGCAACACGATCAAGTCGTCAAAATCCAAGGCGTTGTAGGCTTTTAGCTGCCGTTGATAGCGCTCATAAACCTTAGAGGCCAATAACTCCTGAGGCGTTGTCGCTATTTCCGCGGCTTTCTTAGGTGAGATGAAATCATTTTTCCAGCGAGAAATAATCCACCTAAAATCATCATCTGGTTCTCCGGCATCCTCATCGCGCATCATTAGCTCTTTAATGATGGTACCGGTGTCCTGCGCATCCAGAATGCTAAAGCCCGCTTTATAGCCCAGCGTTTTGTATTCTTTACGAATGATCTGCAAACCAAGGTTGTGGAAGGTAGCTACGGTCAACCCACGCGCTTCTTCTTTACTTAACAGTTGGGTGGCACGCTCACGCATTTCACGCGATGCTTTATTGGTAAAGGTGATTGCCGCGATATGTCTACCGTGAATACCTGCTTTGCGAATTAGCCAGGCAATCTTCTCGGTAATTACGCGCGTTTTACCGCTACCTGCCCCGGCCAGTACTAATAGAGGTGACCCAATGTGCTCGACGGCCGCTTGTTGTTGTGGATTTAGACCAGGCATCGGTTAACAGAATTCTCAGAATTTTAAGGTGTGCTCAAATGATCTGGAGCAGCTATTTTGCTCTCATCATTGCCAATGGATAATAGCAGATTGCCACGGTGAAACTAAATTCTAATTGAGAATTTCATCGCTGGCTTGACTATAATGGATTGATTATTTCTGGCATTATTGCGGGCTTAGCTTGCTGCTTAACACTCAATACAATTTAAAATAATCACTTCACTTTAGGAATATATGAAACACATCGATGTATTTAATGGCGATGCAGATGGAATCTGCGCCTTACTTCAGTTACGCAATGCAAACCCAGTTGAAAGCGAACTGGTCACTGGTGTTAAAAGAGATAATAAATTACTCAACAGTGTCACCGCTGAAGCTGGTGATCAGATTACGGTGTTAGACATCTCAATGGATGGCAATCGTAAAGGTTTAGAAAACGTCCTAAAGCAGGGCGCAACTGTCAGCTACTTTGACCATCACTTTGCTGGCGATGATGAATTTACGCATCCGAATTTGACTGCAAGTATCAATATGGCTGCGGATTGTTGCACTAGTAGTTTAGTTAACCTGCATTTGAAAGGGGCGTTCCAACACTGGGCTATTGTAGGTTCTTTTGGCGATAATCTGGATAAGGTAGGGGAAGCGTTGAGTCAAGCCAGTGGCTTATCTAAGGAGCAAACACAGCAGCTAAAAAAGCTCGGAATTTATATAAATTATAATGGCTATGGAGCAACCGTTGAGGATTTACACTTCGCACCGGATGCTCTGTTTCTGGCGATGAAAGATTTTTCCAGCCCGTTTGAATTCTTTGAAGATGGTAAAGCCACTTTTGAAAAACTAGAGCAAGGTTATCTGCAAGATATGGCTAGCGCTGAACAGACTTCAGCAATGCACGAAACCTCAGCAAGTGCAGCGTTTATGTTGCCTGACGCGGCCTGGGCACGGCGTGTCAGTGGTGTCTATGGTAATTCCTTAGCCAACCAATCGCCAGATCGTGCTCATGCTGTGATCACTGAAAAGGATGACGGTAACTATCTGATTAGTGTGCGTGCGCCGCTAAATAATAAAACGGGCGCTGATGAAATTTGCCGCCAGTTTCCATCAGGCGGAGGTCGTAAGGCAGCCGCAGGTATTAATGCGCTGCCAAAGGCTGAATTAACAAACTTTATTTCTACACTCGATGCTTTTTATGCGACTTAGATTGGCCGGTAGATTGGCCGGTGGGCGGGTATGAACTATCTCGCCCATCTTTATTTGTCTCAAGATAACGGATTATCAAAAGCTGGCAATTTAATCGCTGACTTCTTAAAGCAAGCTATGCGAAGAAGGAAACCATTGAGCAAACATTGATATCCATCAGCAATAGAATTCGTTTTAAAAATAATCTTGATCAGGCTCACGGCGAAGTTTTGAAGCAGTACGATGTGATTGAAGAAACGTTTGGGTCATTCTTTCCACAGCTAGTGGAATACATTAAAACGCAAGCTATTGAGACTCGTTGAAACCTTAAAGCAACCCGCCCACACTCCCTGTGAGCAGGCTTGTAGTCTAACGGTAAGATTAATTACTTACCCAGTAGACGGCGAACGAAACCAATAACGGTCATTAGTACACCACCACCGACTGCACTACTGGCCACGGTACCTAAGATACCAGCAGCATCCATACCGCCACCGCCCATGCCCATACCTAACATGCCTAAAACTTGTCCACCAATGCCGCCTCCAACGATACCAGCGATAGAATTACCAAGCGTACCAAGTGATATTTTTTTGAAAACAGAACCGATTATGTTTCCACCAACCGCACCACTAACTAACTGAATAATCCAGGGTAATAAAGCTTCCATAATGACTTCCCATATCTAGTTAAAAAAAGCGAGTGGATATAACAAATTAATCAACTCGCCTTTATAAAGTAGTTCAATTTGGAAAAATGTTCAATTCCAAATGGGATAACATCATGAAAACCCTGAATATTTTAGTTTTTGATTACTAATTCCCCAAATAACCTAGGGTTTTTCCATGCTTCGTCTAACATTGCGTTCCAGGAAATCTTGGCATCACGTTGATCACCGTTATCATCATCATTGATTTGAATATCAAAACCAATTTGCATACCGTTGGTTGGTCTTACCCCTAACATCGCCCAAGGAATGCTGGCTTCAAGACGGTATCCATTATTGGTTTTGGTCATTCGATGTTGAATCAATCGAGTATTATGTACGGGCGAACTTTGCCCGATCGAAACGGTTTGATCTTTCATGCGAAAGGTTAGTTGAAAGTCGTTACGACCATCAAAGGCTTCTGCGCGGCTACCGTCTGCATCAATATAGATTTCAATCGAATCATCCGCCCACGCCTTTGGAGAATCTTTGACATGCTTATCATCCTGAATGCCTACCCAAAAATTCAAACCTTGATCATCCCATGAGGAACGCCAGGTCGCCGCAAGGTCCTGAGGATTGTTGATGGTTCCGGCAATAAGCCGCCCAATTCGATTAGGTGCTGCCTTATGGATACCACCTGCCTGTCGATAGATTGGTACGGAGATAGGTTTTTGTGAGACTGGCTTCTGCCCTGTCACAAGATGCGTTGGAATGGTAATTGGCTTAAGACGACGTGCTATCGTTTGCCCGCTCTCACAACCTCTCCACCAGCAACGCTGTCCACGTTTAAAGGCGAGTAACGCCTGATACTTAGGCACTTCTGAGTTAGCTTGATTAATATATTCTTTAATCCCCCAGCTACCGTGCCAGGTATGCGGGCGCGGTGCTGAAAAGGCGATAAACAAATTTCCACCGGCTTCTTTCCAGCCTGATAGGAACCGATAGTACTCTCGGGCCATGCGTGGGTCGCGGTTAGCTGCAACCAAGTGTGGAGTTGCACCCTCGGTAAGCTTATGCGTTTTATGATCGACCAGATGCTGACCACCCTCATAAGCGACTAATTCAACACCGTAAGCTTTGGCAAGCTGAGCTTGTTTGCGGATAACCGTCAACAGATTATTAATCGAATAGCGATTTTTAGGCTCACTGAGTAATTTGAAAACGCTGTCCACACTATTTACCCGGCCCAGCTGATCCTGTGCTATGTAGAAATAGGGTGCGATTGCCAGCGCATCAACATGTTGAAAAGCGTTACGATAAGCCAGCATGGTCTCGCTCATATTCAGATCGGTGGTCAAACCACCCAGAACACGCACTAAACGATTGGTTCCACCAAATACTTTCTCCCATTGTTTAAACACATGCACGCTTTGCATCGAATAAAACTTAAAACCTGCAATTCGTCGATCAGTATCCAATTTCCTACGAGTACCGTTCTGCTTCATGTGTTCGGCTTGAGGCACAAACACGTTATTCCACGACTCATTGGTGTATTCGAGATAAACCTTGAGTGATGGCTTAAGGTTTTTGTTAACGTAGCGGGCGAAATTGATGATGTAGTCATCGGTAGCCGCATGTGGGACATTAAACCAAGGGTTAATGTTTAGCTGATTCGCCAGTTCCACCATGACTTCAACGGGGACGCCGCGACTGCCTTCTTTACCACCCCAGGTTGCCTCAGTCAGTTTGGGTCGAGCACCCCAGTGGCGAATGTTATTACGGGTGATACCCGCCATATTCATAAACCGCACTACCTTGAAATCTTTCATGAAGTTCAGGTAATCCGGGTTAAATATAATCTGTCGATAGTGATCTGCAAACGACATGAACGGATGCCCCTGACAAACCGTAGGCTCATAGACAGTGTACATCGGATTATTGGCACAAATACCTCCCGTCATCAGGACTCGAATATTCCTTAGGTAGTTGGCTGGATTCGATTTCTCGATGGTTAAGGTCGCAGTCACGGTTTGGTTTGGCAGAGGTTGAAAGCGAATTAAATCGCGATCAGGTAGGCGCTTAATTAATTTAGCACCACCGCCATAGCGAATTTCACCCTGACCATCATAGCGTACGGTATACACACCCTCAGGCAATGCCTTTGCAGGGATGTGACTTAAAAAACGTGTACCTGCTTTTCCGCCATTTAACAATTTTGGCCAGCCATTGGCATCGTAATCTATCTTGCCTTTGGTTAGCCAAGGTCTGGCTTCTTCAAACGGCAAAGCAAAGCGAAATAAATCGACAAAAGGCAAGCTGGAATCCACTTCCATGGCTTCATTGGTATTCATGCCCAGTGCAGATGTCTTGTTCGCAAACTCAAACATCGGCGGCAAGGCTTCGGCCTTACTATACTGAGGCAATAACGTCGAGAAAAGGGCGAGGCAAAGGAGGGATCTTGTAATAGATGTGAGAGTTAACGTTTTCATGCACTTCCATTCTTCTTATTATTTTTATAGGTACTAAAATGTCCGGCAGCTATTAATCACTGGATTCTGCTGCCGAACATTAACGTGCTAATTGTCATTTAATTAGTGAGAATCATTCTCCCGAACATGCGAGGATTTTTCCAGGCCTGATCAGTTTTAGCGTTCCATGCAAGCTTGCTATCGCGCTGATTACCGCTATCATCGTCATTCACCTGGATATCAAAACCCACGACGTGACCATGCTTAGGACGGACATTAAGCGTGTTCCAAGGGATAGTCGTTTCCAGCTGATAACCGTTAGCTAGTTTAATCATCTTATGCTTTACAGCATGGATCTTATTGGTTGGTGTTTTACCACCAACTGTCAATTTTTGGTCATAGAGGCGATAAGTCAGCTGGAAGTCATTCCAACCATCATAGCGACTCTTGCGGCTGCCATCAGCATCGATATATATCTCAATCGAATCATCGGCCCAGGGTTTGGGTGAATCCTTGACATGGCGATCATCAATGATGCTTACCTTTACGTATAGGTTCTGATCATCCCAACTTGAACGCCAGGTTCCAGATAAATCACGATACCCTTGGATGGTTCCTTTAATCAGACTACCAATACGATTCGATGCAGCATACTTAATCCCATTTCGCGACTTACCTTGTTTGCGAATCCGTACCGTCTGCGGCTTCTGTAAATCAGGACCATCTTCAGGATTACCAACCTGTGCGACAGACATTGGCTTAGGCAATCGTTTAATGACCGTTGAACGGCAAGCTGACCACCAGCAAGGGTTACTTCTGGAGAAACCCATCAGTGCGCGATATTTTGGTGTCTGATTAATTGGTTGTGTGATGTACTCTTTCACCCCCCAACTGCCATGCCATGTATAAGGACGTGGCGCTGAGAAGGCAACGAACAACTTACCACCTGCTTGTTTCCAACCCTGTAATAGGCGGTTATATAAAGTAGCCATGTGTGGATGACGATTCGCCTGTATCAGGTGCGGTGTCGCCCCATCAGTCACTGAATGTGTCTTGCTGTGCACAAAGTGTTGTCCACCTTCATAAGCAATCAGATCGACACCATAACTTTTTGCAATACCGGCTTGTTGCTTAACTTTAGCTAAGGTATTTGGGATCGAATAACGATTGTCACGTGATTCCAGCTGTTGGAACACCTGCCCCACACTGCGAATATGGCGCATCCGCTCTTGTCCCACATAGAAATAGGGTGCGACGGCCAGTGCATCCACTTCTTTGTACGCATTGCGATAACTCAGTAATGTGTGTGACAGGTTGGTATCGGTAGTCAACCCCCCCATCACTCTAATCAGGCGTTGTTTACCTCCAAAAGCTTGCTCCCACATTTTAAAGATACGCACACTCTGCATCGAGTAGTACTTTGCCCCGGCTGCACGGCGATCTTTATCTAATTTATAGCGAACGCCCGTTTGCTTCATGTGCTCAGCCTGTGGCACAAATACATCGTTCCAGGTCTCGTTGCTGTACTCGACATAGACTTTCAGGTGTGGCTTCAAATGGCGACGAACAGTCTGCGCATAACGTTTAATAAATTCGTTATCGGCTTTGTGCGGAATACTAAACCAAGGGTCAACGTTTAGTTGATTCGCCAGCTTAACCATGATTTCAATGGGCACACCACGCCTACCTTCTTTACCTCCCCAGGTGGACTTTTGCATGGTTGGGCGACGCGACCAGTGCTGTAGGTTGTTGCGGGTAATACCCGCCATATTCATGAAGCGCAGCACCTTAAAGTCTTTCATGAAGTTAAGGTAATCAGGATTAAACGTCAGGTGTTTGTAGTGGTCGGCAAATGACTGATAGTTGCCGCGGCAATGACGTGCACTTGAAACCCGCCGGAATGCATTGTTGGCACAAATTCCACCCGGCATTAAAATACGGATATTACGCAGGTGATTACGTGGGTTAGTATTTTCAATGGTAAGGGTCGCCGTAATCTTCTTGTCAGGCATCGGTACCAGTGTGATTAAATCCATACCCGGTTGGCTACGAACCAGTCTGACACCAGAACCATACTTAAGTGTTCCCTGACCATCATAACGAACAGTATATAACCCCTGAGGCAGTGCACGTGGGTCTACTTGATTAAGGAAACGAGTACCCGCTTGACCACCATTAAGCTGGTTTGGCCAACCGTTCTTATCGTAGCGCACATGACCTTTAGTAAACCATGGACGGGCTTCATCAAACGGCATCGATAAACGAAACAGATCAATGAAAGGCAGACTGGAATTATTTTCCAGCGCTTCGTTAGTATTTATCCCCAGCGGAGAACTTTTGTTCGGCAGTGCTGAGACCGCTGAATTAAAAGCCAATGCCAACAGGCACCCCAAACTTGTCCGTATAATTTTTTTATACATTTTTTGTATAATCCCTTTTTTGTTATGTTTGTACATCAACCACTGCCAGCCCTATATCAGCGATCCAAACAATCGGACTGAGCGAAATGCTCTATCCATCCATTATTTTTTTATTAGTGGGAGCTTAGTCGAAGAAATCTAAATGCAAGATGAATCGGTGCTGTTGTGATGATCAAAGTTTTTTATTGCTGATATTATTTTGAGCAAATACATGAGCTTAAGAAGAAGCTCATAGAGGGGATGACTAAAAGCAAAAATAAAGGTGACTGATGCAGCCACCCTTATTTGCAGTCTATTTTAGAATTTGTAACTCCAGCCTAATACGACGCTATTACCTTGGTACTTAACACCAGTGCCTGATGCGCCACCAACTTTCGGGTGGTTAAACGTATCCAGATGGCGTGCTTCAAGAAACAGGCCTGAGCGACGAGTCACTGCAACTCTTGCACCCAGTGATAACTGCCCGGCAGCCACTGTATCTCTGTGGTTATTGTTTCTCACGCGCGCGAATCCGAGTCCTACGCCACCATAAGCTTGAAAACGGCCATAGTTAACAAAGTTGTACTTAGACGTCAGCATCGCTGTGGTTCCGCTGATGTAGTTAGGATTGGAGTGACTGTGTTTATTTTTGTTGTAGCCCACTTCAAAACCTACCGAGGTTCTTGGGGTCACTTGCTTGGAAATTCGAACACCTTGAGACCTACCTCTGTGGGTATTATCAAGTTTTTGTTTTCCTGCAAAGATATCTGCATTCCATCCTGCAGCATAACTGCTAGCACTGCTCGTCATTCCAATGACGGTTGCTATCAAAAAAACTACTGAAATTTTCATACTCACACTCCTTGTTAGAGTAATACGGCCACAAAAGATTATGCGGCTACCCAATAGCATAGTGAGTTTTTGACTATTTTCTGTTTATATTTTAACAACTTAGCATTAATATTGTTTAATATAGCCAGTATCTATTGCAATTATGTTAACGTCTTTTTAAGAACCTAACGTCGCATTTAAGCGTAGGGGGTGCGGTTTTGCATTGGCAGGTGTTGGAAGCGCCAGAGCAGACGCTTTTGCCACGTTGTAATGATTTTTTTCCTTTAATTCTCACATTCCTGCCAAAGCGATCAATGATGCCTGACCGGCAGATATATTCACGATAACAATAAGCATTTTTCTTTACGAACGTCTCGCTCGGTACCCAACGCCCAGCATCGGAAGCCTTAAGTTTTGAGCCTTGTGCATCAAGGGTAATACCCGCTGCAAACGCATTTGTGGAGATGCCTGTACTTGCGACACTTAGCGTGAGGGCTAATAGGCAATTCTTATAAATATTCATTACTCTGAATTCCTTTAGATTTGGTTACGCCTTCTAACCAAAAGTTTTACCAGCACATCCTTGTGTTGGCTTGATTGGTACTTTAGATTCCATATCTGTGCAATAGTTCGACTAAATTTCTATAGAATTATAGACTCGGCTCGTATAACACTGCTTAATAAGATTACTTTGCACATCTTAAGAGTCGACTGGTAAGGGAGGCTCTCACTTGGAAAATAGCCGCGAAACCACATCAAGATTTCATTTTAGGCAGGAATTAAAGCAGACCGATTGAGATCTACAAAATTAAGAAAACGATTTGATGACAGTGCTTTAGACCATAGATAGCCTTGACCTATATCACAGCCAATATTCTCAAGCATTTTGCGTTCGGATTCCTTCTCAATACCTTCAGCAACTACGTTCATGCCTAGTACGCCTGCCATGCCATTGATTGCGGTCACAATCGCCAAGGAGTCACTCGAATTTTCAATCTCAGAAATAAAGCTTTTATCAAGTTTTAGTGTGTCAACTTCCATGGTAGTGAGGTATCCCATGTTTGAATAGCCTGTTCCAAAGTCATCAATGGACAGATGTATACCGAGCTTCTTGAGCGCGTTCAACTGGGATTTGATAATAGAGTTTTCTTGTATGAGGGAATGTTCAGTTAATTCAATTTCCAAGTACTCGGCGTCTAAACCACTGGTATGTAGGGCACTAGCCACGATCTCGTAGAATCCAATTCGGGTTAGTTGCAAGGCAGATACATTAACAGCAACTGAAATTTTGTGGCCTTCATCATGCCACCGACTGCATTCAATACAGGCCTGTTGTACCACCCAAGCGCCGATATCATGGATTAGCTCTGTTGATTCTATGACGGGTATGAAGTCGCCGGGCGTTAGCTTATTCGGATTTTCCCGATTCCATCGCAATAATGCCTCTGCGCCAACAACTTTCTGAGTCTTGATATTGACCTTAGGCTGAAAATGCAGGTCGAGTAGGTTCTTACTCAGGGCATTCTTAAGTGCATTCAGGATGTTAAGACTCCTCATATAATCTTGATGTAAATCCTCACTGTAATATCGATAGTCATTTTTACCCGCTTGCTTAGACTTATACATTGCCATGTCAGCCTGTTTGCGGGTGTTATCAAAGCTGATCTCCCGGTCCTTGATAACAGTGATACCAATGGAGGCCGTTATCTCTGCCCGTGCACCTAATATTGCGTGAGGCTCTGACAGTGAAATCAGGATTTCTTGAGCTAGCGAGTCATAATCAAAAGTCGAGTTTACTTTGATAAATAAGGCAAACTCATCACCACCCAGCCTACAAACAACGCCACTAGAATCAATTAATCGGCTAAGGCGGGTGCCAATAATTTTAAGCAATTCATCACCCACTTGATGATCAAATAAATCATTGATGTTTTTAAAATTGTCCAAATCAACGAAGTACATGCCTATTTCTTGAACGTCAGGCTCTAATTCTGCTTGCATCGCTTCAAAGCGAGTTTTAGCAAATGTACGGTTTGCTAAGCCCGTTAAAGGATCAGTGTCGGCTAAATGCTGTATTAGCTTTTTTGACTCGATAACGTGCTGGTGTTCCTGTTTTAAATCAACTAGAGAGCGCTTTGTATCGCTACTCAATACCCAGGCAACATAGGAAGAAACTAAAACAATTATTAGGCAGTCCACCACGCGTGCCCGTCCGGAAGTGACCATTCCCTGAAACCATCCGAAGTCATGATTGAGCGCCATTACAATGACCATGGCGCAAAAGAAAGCACTGATGGAAAGAAACACTTTACGTTCTGTGTGCAACGCAGAAAAGATTGCAATGATTGGAAAAGCCATTATTGGAACGCTTTGTAGCCCACCTTCCAGTGCGGCCATAGCTGCTGTCAAAATAGCCAGCAACCAGAAATAACAGATCGTTGCCTTATTTAAATCGCTACCTTTGATCACCGTTATGACAGGAATTATTATCAGAGCACTAAATGATAATATCAGCACATCTAAGCGTATGTTCAGCAGATGTGGAATTTGATCCTGACCAACAAAGTCAGCACTCATGAAGTAGGCATTTAAGGCACTGACTAAGATCAAAATCTGAGTAGCCAATAGGGTATTGCCAAGCCTCTTTTTTAGATGTGATATTTTTTCGGGAGGCATATTACTTTATCGTGGTTTATTATTTTAATAATCTGCACTTTATTGATGGAACTATGCAATTTATTTAGACTTATGACATGCCAATACAGTACGAAGTCTGAATATAGAGGCTAAGGCAGATTAGACCTGCCTAGCGGAACATGTATCAGTTAAAAGGTTACGCAAAGGAAAATGCTCCTAGTTAGTTTGGCTCATTAACTTAACGTTGCTTGCAGAATTAGGCACAAACAGTTGCTCGCCATGAAAGCGAAAGTCGCCAATCAGTTTCTGACCATCTTTAGAAGTAAGCCAGCTAATCAACGCATCTGCCCCTTTATGATTTGCGTCCCTATGTAACTCAGGGTTTACCGCAACAATTCCATATGGGTTAAACAATATTTTATCGCCTGCATAAAGTGATTTCAGCGGTGATTTCTCTTGGTAAACTAACCAGGTACCACTATCAGATAGTGTATAGGCATCAAGCTCACCTGACATTTGAATGATTTTCCCCATCCCCTGACCCGCTTCCATATACCATTTTCCGTGGGGAACTACATCAGCGGTTTTCCATAGGCCTTGTTCTTTTTTGTGGGTCCCGGAATCGTCTCCCCTGGAGATGAATTTTGCCTTGTTCCTGGCGATAAAAGTCAACGCTTCAGCAGCTGATTCAGCCGTTTTAACACTGGCGGGATCTGTTTCAGGGCCGAGGATAATGAATTGGTTGTACATGACATCATGGCGCTTGACTCCATAACCGTCCGCTACAAATTTTTCTTCAGCATCGCGCGCATGAACCAGCACAACATCGACATCGCCGTCGCGCCCCATCTTTAGGGCTTTTCCCGTACCCACTGCGACCACTTGAATTTGATAACCCGTTTGGGCTTCAAACTCCGGCAAAATGGCTTTTAAAAGTCCGGTATTATCAGTGCTGGTTGTGGTTGCCATGCGCAGTAAGGTTTGTTTTGCCATTTCGCTGTGGGCAGTAGTCGTGCAAAATAGCACAAGCATCGCTATGTATATTGATTTCAAAGCAGGGAGTTCCTATCTAAACTATTTATGGTGGATATGAGTTGGACATCAAAGCAAACGCGTTCGTTCACGCAAGATAAACTTTTGAATTTTACCGGTTGATGTTTTTGGAATGGTTTCAAAGATAAAGGTGCGTGGGGTTTTAAACGCAGCCATGTGATCCCGACACCATTGCTGTAATTCTTCGGCAGTGGCTGCTTTTTCTTCGCTAAGTTCCACGAATGCGCAGGGCGTTTCACCCCATTTATCGTCGGGCTTTGCGACTACCGCCACTGATGAGACGGCAGGGTGCTTGTACAACACTTCTTCAATCTCAATGGAAGAAATATTTTCACCGCCTGAGATAATGATGTCTTTAGAGCGGTCTTTTAATTGGATATAGCCGTCAGGATAGATAACGCCTAAGTCACCGGAGTGAAACCAGCCGCCAGCAAAGGCTGCTTCAGACGCCGATTTGTTTTTGAGGTAGCCTTTCATGACGACATTACCCCGGAACATTACTTCACCAATGGTTTCACCATCAGCGGGTACGGCTTGCAGGGTCTCAGGGTCAAGCACTGTTAACGCTTCCAGTGGTAAGTAGCGAACCCCTTGGCGCGCCTTGAGCGCAGCTTGCTGTCCAGTATCCTGTTCATTCCAGTGATTTTGCCATTCATTAACCACTGCCGGGCCATAGGTCTCGGTTAGTCCATAAAGGTGAGTTACATTAAAACCAGCGGTCTTCATGTCGGCCAACACCTTTTCAGGTGGCGGTGCAGCGGCTGTCATAAACTCTACCTGATGGCTCAGTTCGCGCTTATCAGCATCGGGTGTGGTTAGCAATGTCGACATGACGATTGGCGCACCGCAGAGATGGGTCACACCGTGATTGGCAATAGCGTCCCACATCGGTTTGGGGCGTACCCAGCGCAGGCAAACATGTGTGCCAACGATGGCTGACATTGTCCATGGAAAACACCAGCCATTGCAGTGAAACATGGGCAGTGTCCACAAATAGGTCGAATGTTTATCCATTGAGGCGGTGAGGGCGTTACCCTGGGCTAACAGGTAGGCGCCACGATAATGGTAAACCACCCCTTTAGGATCCCCGGTGGTACCTGATGTGTAGTTGACGGTAATTGCATCCCACTCATCCAGTGGCATTAGCCATTCAAACTCAGGATCACCCTGTTCTAGAAAGGCTTCATAGTCTACGCTGCCAAGTAGCGCACCTTCCTGAGGGAATTCCAGATCATCGTAATCAATAACGAATGGCTTTACCTTGCAAAGCGCCAGCGACTGTTCGATGGTTTCAGAGAACTCGCGATCTGTGATTAATACTTTAGACTCCACATGATCTAGCTGGAAAGCAATCACTGCGGGGTCTAGTCGTGTATTCATTGAATGCAACACCGCACCGCACATCGGAACGCCATAGTGAGCTTCTAACATTCCGGGACAGTTGGGCAACATCACTGATACGGTATCACCACGGCCAAGACCCTGTTGAGTTAGGGCTGAAGCGAGTTGCCGTGAGCGCTGATAAAATTCGCGATAATTACGGCTCAGATTGCCATGGATAATCGCCGGATAATCCGGAAACACTGAGGCAGCTCTCTCTAAAAAAGTGATGGGCGATAGCGGTTGATAATTCGCTGGGTTGCGGTCTAGATCGGTATTGTATTGATTCATTGCTGCGCTATCGCTCATAATGTCGCTCATTGATCAGTCCACTGTGGCTTGCGCTTTTCAACGAAGGCATCGATGCCCTCAATGGCGTCCTGTTTGAGGATATTTTGCACCATAACATCCGATGCGTACTGATAAGCCTCGGCCAACGGCATTTCACGCTGCTCGTAAAAAGCTTGTTTGCCAATGGCCAGAGTCATGGTTGATTTAGACGCAATTTTTGAGGCAAAGGCCATGGTGGTTTCAGTGAGCTTTTTATCTTTGACTGCCTCATTAATCAAACCAATCTTAACGGCTTTTTTAGCCGATACCATATCGCCTACCATCAGCATTTCCATGGCCTGTTTATTAGAAACGTTGCGTGATAAGGCAACCATGGGTGTAGAACAGAACAATCCGATATGCACACCCGGTGTCGCGAATCGTGATGATTTGGCGGCTATCGCTAAGTCGCAGCTGGCTACTAATTGACAACCTGCTGCCGTTGCAATGCCGGTAACTTCTGCGATGATCGGTTTCGGGTGTTGGACAATTTTTTTCATCAGACTGGCGCAGTTTTCAAAAACGTTAGTGAAATAGGCCAAGCCTTTATCATCAGCTTGCCGTCCCGCTTTGATTTGCTTGAGATCATGACCGGCACAAAATGCGGGGCCATTGGCCGCCAATACCACCACTCGAATCGTTTTGTCGGCCGCTGCTTTGTCCAGTGCCTGGCTGAGGGTTTCCATCATTTCATCAGACAGGGCATTGCGACGTTTCGCGTCATTCAGAGTAAGTCTTAAGATACCATTGTCAAAGGCTTCCTGAAGCAGAATGTTGTTAGATTTGCTAGCGGTAGTGCTTGTCTCAGCGCTCTGGGGTGTCATGAATTCTCTCCTGTGGATTGCTTTAATCTATCAGTCTTTAGTTTAAATGTCGCCAATAGTCGCTGAATTAAATAGTCAAAATAAATTAGGGCAATGAACTGTGATTACCAACAAGTTTCTGGTCTATAATCCTAGCTATGAATCAAACCCCATCTGAACAGCCGGTACTGTATTCTTTCCGTCGCTGTCCCTACGCAATGCGGGCTCGTCTTGCCTTGCACTACGCTGATCAAGCCGTCGAACACCGCGAAGTCGTGCTGCGCGACATCCCTCAGCAAATGATCGATATCAGTTCTAAGGCAACCGTACCTGTCATGCAATTAGCGGATGATACGGTGATTGATGAAAGTCTCGACATCGCACTGTGGGCACTCGAACAGCAAGATCCGCAGAAATTATTGGGATCTTTGTCACAACTGTCCGACATGCTTGCCTTAATTAATGAGAATGATAACGATTTTAAAAGTTGGCTGGACCGCTACAAGTACGCTGATCGTCACCCTGAAGAGTCGATTGAGACTTATCGACAGGAAGGTGAAGTGTTTTTGCAAAAACTGGAAGAGCGTCTGGCACGCCACCCGTACTTATTTGGCACTGAAATTCGCCTTGCGGATATTGCAATTATGCCCTTTGTGCGGCAGTTTGCGCATGTTGATAAGCGCTGGTTCGAAGCAGCAGACTACCCCAATTTACAACGTTGGCTAAGCGAGTGGTTAGCATCAGATTCTTTCACAAAAATTATGATTAAATATCCTCAATGGATCGCTTGAGAAACATCGATTAGTTTGTCATTTCCAACGAAGCTCTGAATGGATAGTCTGAATGGATAGTTAGTTCACTTCGTAAACGACGCGATAAGCCTGTCGTGTATAATCACTTTACTTTGAACCGTAGGTAACGTCATGTCGCAGCTCTTTTCGCCCCTAACTATTAAAGATATTAGCTTTAAAAATCGCATCGGTGTGGCAGCAATGTGCCAATACAGCTCGGTCAATGGCTTAGCCAACGACTGGCATCGAGTACATATGGGGTCGCTTGCTGTTGGTGGGGCAGGTTTGATTATTGCCGAAGCTTCTGCGATCACTCCTGAGGGTCGTATTACACCGGGCTGCGCTGGTATCTGGAATGATGAGCAGGTTGAGGCATTGATTCCGATTACTCAATTTATGCAGTTACATGGTGCGGTACCGGGTATTCAGATTGCTCATGCGGGTCGAAAAGCCAGTGCCGCCGTTCCATGGCAAGGTGGCCAGCACCTGAAAAATGATGAAGGTGGTTGGGATATCATTGGGCCGTCAGCAGAGCCTTTTGATGACGATGGCACGCGACTGTGGAAAACGCCTACTCAAATGACCCTCGCTGATATCGCTGACGCACAGGACGCCTTTGTTGCGGCAGCTAATCGCTCCTTGGCGGCTGGATACAAATTATTAGAAATTCACGGTGCTCACGGTTATCTACTGCATAGCTTCTTCTCGCCGCTGGTGAATAACCGAGAGGATGACTACGGTGGTAGCATAGAAAACCGTGCTCGCATGATGTTAGAAACCGTTGCTAAGGTGCGTGACGTTTGGCCTGAAAATCTGCCACTAGCAGTACGTCTTTCAGCAACGGATTGGGATGATGCCGGCCTAAGTGTCGAAGACAATATTCAAATGGCGAAATGGCTTAAAGCCGCTGGCGTCGATATTGTCGATTGTAGCGGTGGGGGAGCCAGTCCGGTGTCACGCTCATCCATTGGTAATAAAACCGCAATGCAGCCCGCGATTGCGGGTGAGATCAGGAAAAATGCTGACATTATGTCTATGGCCGTCGGTTGCATTACTGACCCGCATCAGGCAGAAGAGATTATAACCAGTGGTCAGGCTGATATTGCTTTATTAGCTCGCGAAATGATCCGCAATCCGAATTGGCCATTAATGGCAGCGAAGGCTTTGGAAGTGGATACGAAAAGCGTTGTGCCTGCACACAAAGCCTTTTTTGTCGGATAGGCAAAGAATGTTTGAAACCCTACGGTCTTATCTAGCTGGATTTTCAATGGTCGAGTTCAACACAGTTGAATTAAGTCTGTTGATCAGCTGTGCCTTCCTGATTATTTTTGCGCGACCCATCTTTGTGCATGTATTTCACAAGTCCTTGGATGACAAGCAGAATGCTAAACAGCTTCAGGTATTTCGGGCGGGTGGCTTGCTTATCATTGTGGTATTGCTATTGAACCACTTCATATTTATTGGCGGCGAAGGGGAGGCAGAGAATGGAATTGCTAAACGCCTGATCGGCGTAAATATGGTGGTGTTTTCAGCTTTTTGGGCAAGCCAGATCCTGCAATTTTTAATTCGCCGCCAATACGGTAAAACCCGCGAAGTGGCAGGTGAAAAAGTCATCTCTGATACCCACAATAGCCGCTTGTTGAGCTTGTTAGTGGTCTCGCTGGTCTTCGTCTTTGCCCTGATTGGTATCGTGCAGGTACTTGGATTTGATGATCTACTTAAAGCGGGCGGTATCATCGGAGTAATCGGTGTCATGCTGGCATTAACCCAAGCCTCTTGGGCACCTGACATTATTAGTGGCCTAATTCTGCTCAACAGTGATTTTATTGACGAGGGCGATGTCATAGAGATTAATGACGGCAAACTCATTGCGTTAGTATTTAGAACCAAGCTGTTTCACACAGAACTGTTCAATTTGGTGAATAACAATCGAGTCTTGCTAAAGAACTCAAAGCTGCGAGAGATGACCATTCAGAACTTATCTAAGTTTGCTTCCATGCGTGGTTATCGAGAGAACCTCAGCTTTAAGATTGGCTATGATCAACGACCCGCTGACGTCAGGGCGATGTTTGAAGCCGCTTTTGAACGTGTGCTGAAGATTAGTCAAATAGCTATCGATCCGAATCATCCGTTGGAAGTGCAGATTATCGATACCGGTGATTATGCGGTTAAATGGGGTGTTTATTATTATACTAAAGATCTGAAAAGACTGATAAAGACACGCCAATGCTTTATAGAAATTATCCTCGATGAATCAATACAGCGTGGCATTAGTTTATCTACGCCCGATCTTTTTCAACGCATTAGTGCTGAATCATCATCAACTTAAAACCTCGCCTTTGAATTGACCAAACAAACAAATAAATAAGCTATGGCTACAAAAAAACGCGATATTCCGGTGTTTAATCATCCGATTCTAGAAACCCATTGCCACCTTGATTATCTGGAGGGTGATGTTTTGGCAGACACCATTCAGGCGGCAAATGAAGTAAATATTCAACGAATAATTACTATTGCCGTGTCTCCTGATAATCTTGATACGGTGATGGGTATTACCAAAGAGCATGAAATGGTCTGGGGGACGCAGGGTATCCATCCGCATGATGCTGATGCATATAATGATGACGTTGATTCGCGGATTCGTGAGAATGCCCTGGATTCTAAAATTGTGGCCATCGGTGAGATTGGTTTAGACTATTATTATGATCATTCGGATCGCGCCAAACAGCGAAATGCATTTGAGCGTCAACTACAGATTGCAATAGATCTTGAGATGCCAATTGTTGTGCACACCCGGGAAGCTGACGAAGACATGCAGGCTATTTTGCAAAACTTTGTTGGCCAAATGCCCAAGCGTGGAGTGATTCACAGTTTTACTTCAGGTATTGATTTAGCCAAGTACTGTCTGGATCAAGGCTTCCATCTTGGCTTTAACGGTATTAGCACCTTTAAAACAGCTGAAAATGTTCGTGAGGTTGTTGATATAACACCTATTGATAAGATTTTATTTGAAACCGATGCCCCTTATCTGACACCGGTTCCATATCGTGGTAGACCTAACGAGCCTAAGTATTTACCGTTTATTGCAGAAAACATCGCTACGGTAAAAAATATTCCATTGGATGAACTACTTCCAAAGGTTTGGAATAATAGTATGGAATTATTCTTTACTTAAGGGCTTACTGTAATAGTCACCTTAGCGCTGTTTTTACGCCCTTCTGAGTCGACCATCACATACCAAAAGCTATCGACACCACTGAAGTTGTTTCTAGGCGTATACCGCACTTTATTACCAGATCTGCTGGTTCGTCCACCTTTGGATGTCCAGGCATAAAGTGTGTCGATCGCAATACCACTGCTGGATCTATCATTTGCCAGAATGTTCAAGGTTTTCGCGGTATTTCGCGCAGTCGTGTAATTGTCAGGGTTGGCAACCGGGAAGAAGTCCTGCTGGTTTGCAGTCACATTAATCTTCACCTGAGCACTGTTCTTACGACCCTGTGAATCGATTATCACATACCAAAAGTTATCTTCTCCGGTAAAACCAGCTTTTGGTGTGAACAATACGGCATTGTTAGCGCTTCGTGAAGTCGTTCCACCTTTTGCAGTGTAGTCATACAAGGTATCAATGCTTAGTCCGCTGCCAGTGTCGTTAGCCAGTATATTCAGTGTTTTTGCAGTTCCTTGAGTTGTCTCGTAGTTATCCGTATTGGCTACAGGACGGGCTGAATTAGCAGCTGTCACAGTGATTGTGGCTTTGCCGTAATTACTCCGGCCCTGGGCATCCTTGAAGGTGTACCAGAAGTTATCAACTCCAGTGAAACTGCTTTTCGGCGTATATCTAATCTTCTGATTATTGATAACGACATTTCCACCTTTCACGGAATATTGATTCACACTGACAAGTGACAATCCTGATCCAAGATCATTGGCCAGTACATCAATAGTGATCGCGCTACCCCTAGTGGTGCTAACAATATCTTCGATACCTTTAGGATACACACCATTACTTTGCGTTACGGTTACGTTGATCTTCGTACCAAATGCCTGACCCGTATTGTCTGTTATGGAATACCAGAAGGTTTCAGTTCCGGTAAAGCCATTGTCAGGTGTATAAATGATCCGGCCGTTTGATATAGATGCAGTACCATTTGCAGGGTTGTCTACAGCAGAGATTGAAATTCCATCGCCACTGTCATTAGCCAAGACGTTAATAGTAACGGCAGTGCCAGCAGTGGTGCTTGCAGTATCTTCATTAGCAGCCAAAGTCGTTACATTCTCATCACCATCTAAAGTACCATTACCATTGGCGTCAGCCGCAATGCGTCTTTCAGTACCTTGGGCTACCAAGGTGAAAGTGATGGGGTTGCCAGAGCTTGCTAAGGCCACCAGTTGTGTTGATGTTACTTGCTCTGCCTGACGATCAGACTGGAAGTCTGTACCATTACCAAAGTAACCACGTTGCTTACCGTTAATTGTACCTTTGGCGATCAATGCGGCATGTGGACTAGATGACGCAATGTTTATCATTTCACTTAATAGGTTAGTTTGCTGAGCATTCGCAGCACCATTGATTGTCAGCTGTTTACCCACACCAGCGTGAGTGTCCTTGCGACGCTCATCACCTATTAACAGCCCACCCGGGCCTTCCAGAGTGAGAATTTCAGCGAGCATGTCGGTTTGGAATTCTGCATTATCAATCCGTGCAGCACCGCTGAGGGTATCAGCACCGTCATGAAAAAAACCAAAGCCAGATGTAGAACCATTGACTAGATTGGGCCAGTATCCCAAGCGATCATAGAAACCGGATAAGGCGGGTGCAATAAAGGCTTGTCCCAGCTCAGTATTTGATTGAGCGTTACGAGTGCCTCCACCAAGATGGCAGCGTAGACAATTATTATTTTTATTATTGGTTCCTCGTAATGAATTAGAAGAAGCTGTTGTTGCAGTACTGCCATCAGGTAAAGTTATCGAAGTTGGTCGGTTATTGTTCATGTCCCGGTACGGATTGGGTGGTAAATGTATCGTATTGAGAAAGTCACCCATTGCGCTCATATCAACGCCTGAAAACTGTGAAGCACGACCCTGAAGGTTAGTAAATGTTGGATTAAAGGCAGCTAGATTGCCACGGTCACCACGCCAATGAAGCCTTGGAAAAAGCATGATATCTTGCAATGTCTGCGTCAACATCGGGCCTTTCATTGGAGAAACCGACAGGTTTGCACCGGTAGCTGCACCAGTGGTGCTATCTGCTCCCGGTACATTAGCCAATGACCCAGCTGGATTACCCAGGTCCCATGACAGGCGGTCAGTACGGGCATCGACATGACAGGATGCGCAAGAAGTGTGGCCAGTACCAGAGGTTAGATGTGTATCGTATAAAAATTTACGGCCATCTTTAATTACCTGTGGAGTAGGGTCGTCAAAGGCAGTCACTGAAGATTGCGTTAAATTGCTGGTGTTGATCACTGAAATGCTACCAGCGAATTTATTCATGACGAAGGCACGGTTTTGAGCACTGCTGATAACCACACCAGTTGGCCCCTCACCCACCTCGATTCGACCTATTCGGTTGCCGTTAGCATTCAGCGCAATAACGTTATTGGAACCCATGCCAGTAACCAGTGCTAAATTACCGTTGTTGTTCCAGGCGATACCTCTGGGGTCACCAATCGACTGTACTTTAAGCGCATTACTCAGGGTTGCTTGCGTGTAATTGAGATGGGTATTGAGGTCGGAAATAGCAGCATTGCCACCGGGTGTAAAAGTGGCTTTGTTAACCTTGATGAAATTTCCATTGAGGTTAGGTTCATAACGCACTTCATTACGTGCGTCAGTTCCAACCACGGTCACTTGGCTTGATGATGGATTAACTGCTAGCGCCATCACCATATTCATTAGGCGTTTTTGGTAACTAACCGAAAGGTTGTCAGCGTTAATGCGGGCGACATCATTGTCAGGTAAATCCCAGCCAGGTTGACGTTTACTGAGGGAGGCAAGTGAACCTGATATGAAATTTGTCCAGTCACCATTATTATCATCCAGCCACTTATTTTGGGCATTCTTACGCACTATCAATGCGGCTTTTGGCGGGGTACCAATTGCTGGATTAATAGCAGGGCTGAAGTTATTCCCATCATTTGGCGGTGGATTCTGACCTGCATAGGGACTTTCAGGTCGTGATACCGCATTACCAGCAGCAATACTTTGACCACCAGATAAGGCCGTAGTACCGTTTCCGGATTCAAAAATAGCCGCATAGACGGTTTTGCCGTCTGGACTTACCGCTAAAGCACGAGGATCTTCCCCCGCAATGTTGATTGTTGTGGGCGCCGCATTTAGATTGTTTAGTTGGAACACATTGATCTTGTTGGCCTCAGAGGCACTAACAAAGGCTTTCGGAGTAATTCCTGCAAATACCACATCAGCTGGTTCATTATCGGTTTGCAATGTGCGGACAACAGTTCTACTCGTCAAATTAACGATACTGACGGAGTCGGACATGTGATTGACCACCCAGACTTCATTATTTGAACGTGCCCTTACTGAAACAGGATCAAGTCCTACAGGGACAGATCCTTGGTATGCCATTCCACCATTAGCGACATTGTAGATTTCTAAGCGATGCGCCGCCGTATTGACCGCAACTAAGGTGTTGTTGTTTGGGGTTAGATCAATAGGGTGGACATGTGGACTTTCGTAGTTAACCAATCCATTAGTAGGTTTAGTGTTGGATTGGGCGGTATTCACCAATAAAAAGCTGCTTAGGACTAACGAGGTGAATAAAGAAATTTTCATAAAAGCTATATATTTGGTGTTAATCATTACTGATTGCCTCCATTATTGTCTTGCTCACCTTCGGGATCTAAGTCGACCATCCAAGTGGCGTAGCGAATTCCCTCTAGCGTCTGTATGCCATCGTGTACCCTGCTTGATTCGTTGCTGATGCTGTCTTCGTCAGGTGCAATCTGCTGGCGTAGAAATAAGTGATACATGATTTCGCCACCATGTCCGTTGGAGGTAAGGACACCGTTAGTGTCGAAGTTATTATTGCTCGCCCAAGCATATGCAGCCTGGCAATTCGCTTTCGTTTCACAAAGCAAGACATGTTTTATTGCAACAACGACGGCTTCAGTTTCAGCAGTTGTCGCTGTAGCATCTTCTGCTCGTGCCCCAACTCTGGCATCTCTTCTTGGCTGACGTCGGCCGGCTCTTTGCAGAGCGCCGTTATTTCGCAAGGCCTTGAGTGCAGCCCTTATCGCTTTTTTCTCTGCAATTTTGGGTTTGCTTTTACGATGTTTCTCTGCTTGTTCCTGCGAGGTCAATTGCTGTTCGTTATCAGCAGCTGCGTACAGGTGAGAGCTGAATATCAAACCGATACTGATGGATAGTGCGATTAATATAGAATTATTTTGTTTTGACATGACACCTTAACTCTGGATTTGGAGTATTGGGAATATATAATCTGATGGATTAATCGTTTAGCGGCAGGCAGATAATCGGCTAATAAAACCTGATATCTAAGTGAATGAATTGATTACTGTCTTTGCGAGGGGGTAAAAGAGGGGCGACGCTCGATCCCTGAGCATCTGATGTGCAATGTCAAAGCATCCATACTTTGTGCATTGCGGTAGTTCCTTAAGAGATCCGAATCTTAGGATCGATCCAATGATTTGACCATCGTTTCTGGATGAACATGCTGTTTTGACCGTTAGACTGCAAAATGCGCTGTTGGGAAATTACCTGACACTTGCTACTATTCGCCTAATAAAAATCAGAACACGCTTAAGGAGAACAGCTTGATGAATATTCCAAAGGTAATAACGTTTCTTGTCGCCGGTATAGTTGTTGGAGCTATCTTATTTTTTGCTGGATTTGGCGTATTAAATCTTTTCAAATCAAGCCCGGATTCAGTTGAGGTGGTTATAGAAAATGTAATGCCGATAGAAACGGCTCCACAAGCTGAAACTGTTCCGGTAAATCCGCCAACAATAGAAGTGACTTCTATTCAGTCAGATGCCAGTAACGAAGCGGTGCCTGCAATGCAAGGCGACGGGACGAGCAACTCCCCATTCAAAATTAAGCCTTTAAATAGCAAGGCTGATGACGCGTCAAACACTCCTAGTCAAGAAATTAAAACGATAGCATTTGGGACACTAACACTAAGCACGGTCAATTCAGTTAGTAATGAACCAATCAATGCAGATTTCTTAATTGAAAATTCTGACAGTGTTGCAATTGCATTGGTTAAAGACACATCGACCAGCACACTCAGTTTACCAGTGGGTGATTATAAGATTACAGTGAGTCAGGGTTCAGAAAAGGTGGTGCGTTTTCTGGGGGTTAAAGATGGTCTTAACGGATCAGAAATTTTTGAACTTGATGTTCCGGTTCTAACTGGCGAAGCAGCAGATCCGGTGATTGTTGGGAAAGAAACTGACACGACTGTGAGCAGCAATTCCACTGATTCTGCACCCGCAAATCAGTCGGCCTCAGCGTCAGTTGTTCAGAATGATTCAAGCGCTCCTACTGCTACCCAACAAGCAGAAGCGACCGATAATACACCAGCAATCCCCACACCGACAACGGCCGAAGTAAATACGAGTGATAACAAGTCAGCAGAAGCGAGTGCTAGTCAAAGTACTATAAATTCTGCTGCTGTGGGTGGGTTGAGATTGTCTGCGTTAACCGAGCAAGGTAAGCGCCCGATCACAGCCAGCTTCTATGTGCAACGCTTGAATGGTCAGAATGTTGAAACCATCAGAAATGTTAAAACTCAGCAACTAACCTTGCCCGCCGGTAAGTACAAGGTGACGGCTAGAACTAGCGAGGCAACCGTTGTAAAGGAAGTGGAAGTACTCGCAACTAAAGGTGTGCATGAGATATTCCTAATCGCTGATCAAGCAACGACAGAACAACAAAGTAGTACCACACAAACGACTGCAAGCGCACTAAATAGCAGTAGCAATACAGACAACGGAGCTGCCGCAACCACCCGCTCATCAGCTGCGAACGCAACCGAAAGCGAAGCTAAGCAAGAGCCAGGAAGACTTGAGTTATTTGCTCAAAAAACCAGTAATAACAGCCCGGTAAAGTCGAATTTTTACGTGCAAATGCCCAATGGAAAAATGGTTGCAAGCAAGGTCTATGTCGACTCAATTGGTTATAAGCTGCCAGCAGGTAAATATAAAGTGATTGTGCGAGCAACTGGCTACAAGGACAAGTCAGTCATGCTTAATGTCAGATCAGGGCAGGTGAGGCGCGAAGTGTTTAAATTGGATGCATCAAATCCTGCTGGAAGTAATAGCTCTAGAAGTAATGTTAGGCCGCCAGCAGCTGCCGCACCAGCCAGATCAGCTCAGCAAGCGGCTCCTACTCCTCAGAGATCCACGCAAAATACGCCACCACCATTTGGTGGCCTGACCGTTAATATCGTTGCAGAATCAGATGGCTCACCGCTGTCCGCCGATATCGTTATTACTCAACGTGATGGCACACCCTTAAAGCAGGCGAATGGCGTAGCCTCGGCTAGCTTTGATTTACCGCCACGTGAGTTTTTAATCCGTGTCACTTATGGCGGATTAACCACTAATCATCAGGTCAATGTCGTCGCGGGCAAGTTGGCTATTAAAACCATCAGCTTTGATACCGCCAGGATGACTAGGCAAGAAAGACGACGCCTACGCCGGGAAAGGCGTGAGCGTTCACAGTAAAAAACGGGTAGGCTAAGTTCGCTTAGCCGCCGAATGCCACATCTCGATTGCGTGTGAAATTGGCTAGGATAGCGCCTCGTTTATCTCAGCCTTAGTTGGCAAGTCTGCACCTTGTCGGGTGCAAGTAATGGCTGCTGCTGTGGCTGCGAATTTCCCAATAGCTGTTAGCTGCTTGGTATCCAGCAGGTCTTCCCAGTCATCTGACTGACTTTTCAACGTTAACAATTGATCGATTAATGCTGTTTGGAAAGTGTCACCTGCACCTACCGTATCGGCCACCGATATCTTTGGGGTCTGTACCGTTGCTTTAGCTTGCTGACTCCATAAATCCGCGCCATCTCCGCCTTTGGTAAATGCTACCAATCCAACCCCGAATGAAAGCCATTCTTTAACTTTGTCTTCGACCGGAGTTTTCGGGTAAAGATGTTCAAAATCCTCATCACTAATTTTCAATAAATTAGCGTGATGAGCAATCTGATCAACCCGGCTTATCCATTGCTTAATGTCGGGTTCAACACCTAAACGAACATTAGGGTCCAGAGAGATCAAACCTTTCCCAGAGTGTTTTTGAATTAAATGGAGCAGGGTGTCAGCAGTCGGTGGTGTAACGATTGAATAGGAACCCACATGAATACCGTCAATCGTGCAATCATCAGGCAAATCGTCGATAGTTACCGAGCGATCAGCACCACCCGTTCCATAAAATGCGTAGTCAGGCACACCGGCACTGTCTTTTTGGATAAAGCTCAGAGTTGTCGGTGCGTTCTTACTGACGATAAAGTCGGTATTGACTTGCTCCTGTTCGAGGATTGCCATTAAACGCTGTCCTAGGAAATCCTCTGAAACACCGGTTAACAGAGCAGAGTCTTGCCCAATTCTTGACAAGCCGATCGCCACATTAAATGGTGATCCACCCGCTACCCCATCGAAAGGAAGATGCGTTGCATTTTTAGCAATACTGCCATCTGCAAAAATATCGAACAGTGCTTCACCGCACACTAAAAACATAAGCTACCCTATTAAAATTCAAATAAATAATTGCCGTACGGAATATAAATTAGCATGAGTTTGCCTGCAACAGTCAATTGATAAATCATTCAGAATCATTAATTGACAGGTGGCCTGCTGAGAGGTTTAATAGTTATTTCTACAATATAAGTACTTAGCGATTATATTTTAATCAATAGTGTTGAATTTAACTTGCCCCCGTTTCTGTAGGAGGAAACTATGAAAAACTACTCATTAAAGCTAGCGATTGCTGGTGCATTATTAGCAACGGCTTTTGCCAGTGCCCCTGCCGCCGCTGCGGATTCTGCCTGCTTAATCACTAAAACTAATAGCAACCCTTTCTTCGTAAAGATGAAAGAAGGTGCAGAGGCTAAAGCGAAAGAGCTTGGCATGGAGCTGATGTCTTTTGCCGGCAAAATTGACGGTGATGTTGAGACACAGATTGCTGCTATCGAAAACTGCATCTCATCAGGTGCTAAAGGAATCCTGATCACCGCTTCAAACTCTACGGTCGTTCCTGCACTGGAACAGGCTAGAAAAGAAGGCTTATTAGTTATTGCTTTGGATACACCGCTAGACCCTACGGATGCGGCAGATGCGACGTTTGCCACTGATAACTTTAAAGCAGGTGTATTAATTGGCGAGTGGGCAAAAGCGAAAATGGGCGATGCCGCTAAAGATGCCAAAATTGCCTTGCTTGATCTAAGCACGGCGGGTGTTTCGGTAGATTATCAACGTGACAATGGTTTCTTACAAGGCTTCGGTATCGATATCAAAGACCCTAAAAAGATGGGTGATGAAGATGATCCACGTATCGTCGGTAATGATGTAACCTCTGGAAATGAGGAAGGTGGTCGCAAAGCCATGGAAAACCTTCTGCAAAAAGATTCCGAGATCAATTTAGTCTATACAATCAATGAGCCAGCAGCAGCGGGTGCCTATGAAGCGCTTAAGGCGGTCGGTAAAGAGAAAGATGTGTTAATTGTTTCAGTTGACGGCGGTTGCCCTGGCGTTGAGAACGTTAAAGATGGTGTCATCGGTGCCACCTCGATGCAGTTCCCACTACTGATGGCATCATTGGGTGTGGAAGCTATTGCTGAGTTTGCTAAGTCGGGTAAAAAGCCTGAGAACAGTGAAGGTCTGGATTTTTATAACACGGGTGTAAAGCTAATCACAGATACCAAGGTTGAAGGTGTTGAGTCAACTAGCTCAGAAGACGGTATGAAACTCTGCTGGGGTTAAACAGCGCTGAGATTACATTCTATCGAATTAATCATTTGATAATTGTTTGAGAAGTTTGAATCCCGTAGTAAGGTCTTATTGCGGGATTTTTAACGGTTGGGGAGGAGATCTACTATGGCGGAGCAGGACTTTGAAGCTGTCTTGGATGGCAGCGACAAAAATGTAGCTGAGTTTGAGCGACGTCGCAGTTTCACTGAACAAATTCATCATCTATTACATGGCAATATCACCATCGTGCCGATGATTGTATTGCTTATCAGTTTGCTGGTATTTGGCTCGATCGTCGGTGATCGTTTTTTTGCGCCATTTAACTTATCCCTTATTATCCAACAAGTCAGTATTATCGGTATTTTAGGCATCGCTCAGACGCTAATCATCCTGACCGCAGGTATTGATTTGTCAGTGGCCGCCATTATGGTGCTGTCATCGGTAGTGATGGGAAACGTTGCGGTAACGATGGGGATCCCCCCCGTGATTGCTATCCCACTGGGTTTCATTACCGGAATGATTTGCGGCGCAATTAACGGTTTCCTCGTTACTCGATTTAGGCTGCCTCCCTTTATCGCGACCTTGGGTACCTGGAATATCTTTTTTGCCTTGAATCTTTGGTACTCAGGCAGCCAATCGATTCGCAGTCAGGCCATTGATAAAACAGCACCTGTTCTAAAGTTCTTTGGTACGCGGGTTGAGATTTTTGGCACTCAGTTTACCTATGGGTCATTCTTGATGATCGCTCTGTGCCTGTTATTTTGGTACATCTTGAATCGAACGGCGTGGGGCCGACATGTTTATGCCGTCGGTGATGATCCCGAAGCCGCTGAGCTATCCGGCATTAATACTAAACGCACGCTAGTTTCGGTTTATGTCGTAGCAGGCTTGCTGTGTGGTATTGCAGCATGGGCTGCGATTGGCCGTGTTGGATCAATCAGTCCGCAAAGTTTTTATGAAGGTAATCTGGAAGCAATCACCGCCGTCGTTATTGGTGGAACCAGTTTGTTTGGTGGCCGGGGCTCCGTTATTGGGACAGTCATCGGTGCCTTAATTGTTGGTGTCTTTCGCAATGGTTTAGCGTTAGCAGGCGTAGATGTGTTGTGGCAAGTATTTGCCATCGGCTGGTTGATTATTATTGCGGTCGCATTTGATCAATGGATAAGGAAGGTGTCAGCATGAGCCAGTTAAATTCTACCTCTGCAAAGCCTATCTTATCCGCAAAGGGCCTCGTTAAGCGTTATGGTCGGGTTACTGCTTTGGATTATGCGGATTTTGAGCTTTATCCCGGAGAAGTGCTGGCGGTGATCGGCGATAACGGTGCAGGTAAGTCGTCTATGATTAAGGCCGTATCTGGCGCGACCATTCCCGATGAAGGTGAGGTCTATCTTGATGGGGAGCGGGTTGATTTTCGTTCGCCCATGGAAGCACGTGATCACGGTATTGAAACGGTCTATCAAAATCTCGCGCTTTCTCCTGCACTGTCGATTGCCGACAATATGTTTTTGGGTCGGGAGATTCGTAAAGCTGGATTCTTGGGTAAATGGTGCAGACTGTTAGATCGCAAACAAATGCAAAATATTGCACGAGATAAGCTATCTGAGCTTGGCTTAATGACTATACAGAATATCAATCAGGCGGTGGAAACACTATCAGGTGGCCAGCGTCAGGGAGTAGCAGTGGCTAGAGCAGCGGCGTTTGGCAGTCGGGTGATTATTATGGATGAGCCGACAGCCGCTTTAGGTGTTAAGGAGTCACGGCGTGTGCTTGAGTTAATACAGGATGTTAAATCCAAAGGCACCCCCATCGTATTGATCAGTCACAATATGCCGCATGTGTTTGAAGTGGCTGACAGAATACATATTCACCGTCTGGGTAAGCGCTGTACAGTGGTAGATCCTAAAACTTGCAGTATGTCGGATGCGGTTGCGATTATGACGGGGGCGATGGAGCCACCCAAAGAAATCTTTGATCCTTATGTAGCATAGTGCGCCTTAACGTTAGACCCTACCCATTCAACAATAACCGATGCATCACTATGTCTGATTTAGACCATGTAACAAATCAAATTCAAATCCTTGCAAAAGCCAGCAAACGAATTATTGTTGGGATTGCTGGCGCTCCGGGGTCTGGTAAGTCAACTTTGGTCTCTGGTTTATGCGCCAAGCTTGATGGCGCTGTGGTCGTGCCTATGGATGGTTTTCATCTTGATAATGAAATCTTGCAACAACGCGGGATGATGTTGCGTAAAGGCAGTCCTGCCAGTTTTGATGCAGAGGGTTATTACCAGCTTATTTCACGTTTAAAGCACGCTAAAGAAACCGTATATGCTCCTATTTTTGATCGTAGTTGTGACTTATCGAAAGCAGGAGCTATAGCGATAGCTAGTAACGTGAAGATTATTTTGACGGAAGGGAATTACTTACTACTTGATCAAGCGCCTTGGAATAAACTAACTGAATTATTCGATTTAACCGTGTGTCTGGATGTATCTGAGGAAACATTGCGGAAACGGCTTGTCGATCGCTGGTTGGGGTATGGCCTAAGTCTGGAAGAGGCGTTAAAACGTGCTGAATCTAATGATTTAATCAACGCAACGCTTGTCACCCAGCATTCGAAACAAGCTGATATATCGATTAAAAACTTTTGAATTCTTTTTGGACATTAATCCTGTAGAATCTGCCAGCTTGTGACGGGGGATTAGCTATGCATGGGACAAAAAAATTAATCTTAGTTTGTTTATTTCTACTGTTTTCGCTGCTGTTTGGCTCGGTGGTGCTCGCGGATGGTTCTGACAAGGCACCAGACAAGGCGACACCGGTTCTTACTGAAGAAGGAACTGTGGCCAAAGAAGCAGCGTTAGCCAAAGAAGCGTTACGCGCTGCGGAACTGAAGAAACAACAAAGTGCGCTGCAGAGCCTGGATGATACTCAACAAGCTTTAAAAGATAAGTTCAAGCAACAGTCAGAGTTACAGCTTACGTTAAAGTCAGCAGACCCCGCCGCTAAACCTGAGGTTCAGGCATCATTGGACAAAGTGAATGCTGAAATAAAAAACCTGAGGCAATCCTTTGAACAGGTTGCCATCGGTGGTGTAAGTCTTGAAGCTTTTGGTGCAGAAGAAAAATTATTTGATTGGAAAAAAGAATTAGTTCTCATTACTCAACCCGTTCTGGAAAGTCTCAAAGGTTTAACGGAAAAGCCACGTAAAACAGAGCGTTTAAGGGCTATCATCTCCGAACGAAACGTCCAGGTTGGAGAGATTGAGCAAGCCATAAAAACTGTGAAGAGCCGTCTGGCGTCACAGCCACCAACCACTATTGCCGCAGCGCTCAAAGAGACATTAGTTACCTGGGAAGGTTATCAAAAAGATAATCTACGTGAGATTGAGTTGGCTGAAGTTCAGCTGGAAAGTCTGCTTGGCAGTAATGTGCCCTGGTATGAATCCCTGAGTATGACGCTTGGTCGCTTCCTGGATGGTCGGGGCAAAACACTGTTTGTAGCATTTCTGGTGTCAGTAATTGTTTGGCTAGTGATGAAAGCACTGCTTTGGATATTACTGTATCGCCGCAAGAGTAATGCCGTTGAAGGACAAGCCAGTAAACAGCCTAAAAACAAGCCCCGCCAATTAACCAGTTACCGTGTTGCGCTGTACTTATACAAACTGCTAACAACCATACTCATTTTGCTCGCTGTCATGATCGTCCTCTATGTCCGGGGGGATTTACTGCTACTGGCATTAATGATCATCATTTTTGTAGGCTTAGCTGTCACTCTTAAACAAGTGCTTCCAAAGTACGTGACCGAAGCCAGGTTGCTATTGAATCTTGGAACGGTTAGAGAAGGTGAACGCATTATTTATAACGGCCTCCCATGGGAAGTTAACCACATCAATGTTTACACCATTCTTAAAAACCCTCGCTTGCAAGGTATTTTACGCGTGCCACTTGCAGAACTTGCCAACCTAAACTCACGGCCAATGAGCGGTGATGAGGCATGGTTCCCATCCCAGAAAGGTGATTATTTGATAATGCCAGATGGAGCGCTGGCAGAGGTGCTTTCTCAAAGCCCTGAAAACGTAGAGCTTAAAACCAAGGGCGGAATGAGACTCAGCTATCCCTCGAGTAATTTCTTTGGTATGGATCTATACAATCTGTCAAAGGGTGAGACCTATGGCGTAGGCTCCGTGTTTGGCATTGATTATTCTCATATAGCAGTTAGTCTTAGCAATGTTCCCGAAGTGTTCAAACAAGCCGTAACCGATGGACTGCGTAGTGCTGGTCTGAATGAGCATGTCGAAGATGTCCTGGTCGATTTCCAGACCGCCAACAGCTCGTCATTAGATTATTTGATCTATGTCACCATGAAAAGCCGCGCTGCCTCATCCTATTTCAAAATTAGCAGAGTCATCCAACAAAGCTGCGTAAATGCCTGCAATGAAAACCACTGGGGCATCCCATTCCCACAACTTACCCTACATAAAGCAGATAGTTAATGTTTGCAAAATAGATTGGGGCACTTGCTTTACTTCGCACCTCGTCTTTATGATTTGGAGGTGCTGAAGGTTTTTGTTGACTCGTAAGGTCTGCGTAAAGCAAATGCCCCAATCTATCTACGCACCAAGCCATTAATTAGCCAATCCTCCGCGCCAGTCGCTTTCAAGCGCACGGGTACTAGGTGATTCAACTCCAGCATGCTATAAATTGTACTCCCCCGTAAGATGTCAAAGGAGTAGGCACAGTGCTGAAATTATATCAATTTCCAATTTCTCATTATTGTGAAAAAGCACGTTGGGCACTGGAACTAAAAGATTTACCCTATCGCAAAGTCAATCTGCTACCGGGGCCACACGCTAAAAAGGCAAAGAAAATAGCCGATAACAGCAAGCTGCCAATCCTTCTGCATGACAAGTACACAATTCAGGGGTCAGCAGAAATCATTACTTATCTGGATGAGAGCTTCTCAAGACGTTCATTAACACCATCTGATCCGGGGGAAAAGAAACTCGCCGATGCCTGGGAATCATACGCAGATCGTGAAATAGGCCCACCAGTAAGGCTGCTTAGTTACCATACGCTATTGGATCATAGGCGTCTCGTTATACCAATGATGACGCAGGATTGTCCTTGGTATAGCGACCTCATGATGAAAACAGCTTATCCAAAAGTATCGGTGGCGATGCGTAATCTGATGAATATCAACGAGCAATCGGCCGAGCAGGCAAGAGGGCAAATATCGACAGCTCTGGACAATATTGTTGAAACTCTTGGTGATAGAGAGTTTCTGGTTGGTGATACTTTCACGCGTGCCGATTTGTCGGTAGCTGCGTTGCTTGCGCCCCTGATCATGCCGCAGGGTTATGGCATTGATTGGCCCAAAAAAACACCGGAGCCACTAGCGAGTCAGATTGCTGGCTTTCAGGATCGTTTGGGTTGGGTCGGGCATATTTACGATAATTTTCGCTAATTTGCTTACCTGATATTTCGCCAGTAAAATACCAAGAGAAAACCAACTAAGGCACCGCCTAAATGGGCGAAGTGAGCGATTCCTCCTCCAAACAAAGAGAAGCCTGTGACGCCAGAAAATAGATCCAGTAGGAGTAGTGCAGGAACAAAAAACTTGGCGGCAATGGGGAATGGGATAAATAAGAGAAACAACTTGGCGTTTGGGTAGCGGATAGCATAAGCGACCAATACGCCATATATTGCGCCAGAGGCACCGACCATCGGTGTGTGGTAGGTTCTGTAAAATTCGACGAGCATTTCCTCTTTCAGGCCGGGGTATTGGTTGCTATAACTACCTGTGGCCAGTATGTCTTTTATTTGGTAGTCAGCCAGCCCCAACACCAGCAATGAGTCAAAATCCGCAGAAAACTGAAAATAATTAACAGTTGTGTAAATAATTCCTGCGCCGATACCCGCCGCAAAATAGAAAAATAGAAATTTCTGACTACCCCAGATACGCTCAAGTGCACTGCCAAACATATACAGACCGAACATATTGAACAGCAAATGGGGCACACTGCCATGCATGAACATGGATGTTACGTACTGCCAGATACCGTATTGGGGATTGTCAGGGTAATATAGTGCAAGCCATTGGTTGAGTTCGATGGTCGTCAGGCTATTTATTAAAAAAAGTCCGATATTGATAACAATTAGCACAAGTACCGCGGGGGTAATTTTATCCATCTGGCTTCTCAGTCATTATAGTTTTAGTCAGCATATCATTCGTTATGTTGGCGGTCTATTTAAGCGAGTGCAGCAGTGGTATTTCATGCGTCACGTCTTGTGCATCGCGCGTTAAATGATGAAATCTGAAGTTCAGAATAACCGCCGCAGCAAATAACCCGGCCACCAACCCTAACCACAGGCCGGTTGGCCCTATATCATTTAAAATACC
>ENA-ORXR01000843-ORXR01000843.1-marine-metagenome-genome-assembly--contig:-NODE-843-length-36865-cov-135.124470_pt1 | contig 36865 bp, 16 predicted proteins | sample MGYA00237866_ERZ511479 | MGnify/ENA metagenome assembly ERZ511479
ACGAAGGCGGGGCCGCGTTCGGCCCTCCTGAGCCGAGTTCTTCGAGTTCTCGGCCAACTTCCTCCCCTCACATCCAAATTTAGTTCTTAGCCGCGGCCCAGTCTGATCAGAATTTCAGACGGGGCCATTTTTCGTTCGAAATCGGCAGTTTCGAGGTCACCTTCTGTGTGATTTGGAGGAGATTTTGACCGACTCTGGTGGAGCGCGATGCCGGGCATTACATTATAGAGATATGATGCGCTTCTCTCATATCCGGGGGGCTGTCCCCCGTGAGCGCAGCGAACGCCCCCCGTGAGCGCAGCGAACGCCCGGAAACAGGTTGCACCTCACCCCTCTTACCAATCCCTATCTCGCGACATTTCCCCTCTGTCTGCCTTTTCGAAGCCATAGGCTAGCGCTATCGAGTGCAGGTCGCCACAAATAATTCCTCTGGCGTTTGTTTCGATCTCGCTTCCACTCTTAAAGAATTCTGACTGTAATTCGTTTATGCGCTCCACTGTTAAGTCTGCCAAATCGTAGAGCTCCTCTAAGGTCTCCGGAGAGTTCTTCTCGATTCCAGTGCAAAGCTCTAATAAAGCGTCACGTACTTTGTCCACGAGTTTGACGGGGTAGAACTCATCTCCATACATCGCCTTCACTAGTTTCGCTTTCATCCTTCTAATCTTTATTTCCATTCTTAACTCTGTCCGTACTCACAACGAAAATCAAGCACTCAATAAGGTTCCCCCATGAACCAATCCCAGAACCAACCCTTTTCGTCTTTTTCTTTGGTTAGCTGTTCAATACTCGCTTCTGAAGACTCCTGTAATCCCACTACAGTCGATGGAATAGTGAGTCCATCGACTAGGCCGTATTTGCTAAGAACTCCAGTAACTAGGACAGCATTCTGATCGGACGGATTTTTGGTATACATCTCGGCTACTTCCATAAATTCTTCGGATGCATTTGCAGAACCCGAGAACAACATGAAGGCCGTTAAGCCTAACCAAAATCGTTGTTTCGAAACAATATTGCCAGCTTTCTTGGCCGCCTTTAAAGCACTCTGCCTCGACTGCATGAAGGCTTTTCGACCAGTGTCGAACCTTCGACGGGCTGGTTTAAAAATCTCTTCACCGTCCATCTTCGGATTGCAGGTTTTTTCAATCTCACGTTTGAGCAGTTTAAACTCCTTCGAGCGCGATTTGTCTGAAAGCGCGGGATCGGTATTTTTACAGCCTGGAGCCCCCAAACCTCCGTGCTTGTCTATCATCATCTGCTCCATTTCGAGAAGAGCATACAGTCGCGCTTTTTCCCGCCATTTTGCCTTATCCGCACCGGGCGGGGCCTCAGGAAGTTCTGCCCAAACAACTGATACCTTTATCTCGACGTTCAGTTTCTTAAAAAAACCATTTTTAAACATGTCATGTTTGTGATTAAGTCTTTGGTCGGGCGAATTCTGGTACGTTGACCCAACGTACCAATCACCTGACAACTGATCAACGGCTTCATAAATGTAACCAACTGCAACCCGTTCTCGACCCAAATAGTCAACAGAATCGTTGGGTGTGTTTCCCAAAAATCCATAGATATTTCTTCCACCAGTCTCCTCGATAGGATCACGCGAAAGCCACCGACCCAAACCTGAATCGTAGTAACGGTATCCATAATAAACCAGGTCGGTTTCCCTGTCAGTGTAACGAGTACTAAAACGCCAAGGATTACGGTTGGTAATATTTGGCCTAGGTATCGTCGAGCCTCCGAGAATCGCACCGAACGGTGTGTATTCGTAGTGCGCGGTCTCGGTACTGTCAGAGTTGAACAAGCGACTGACATTGCCGTTGGCATCATAGCTATAAAGAACATCTTCGTTCGGTCCCGCAGTAGGTCTGACATTTCGGGATAGAAGCCCGCCGACACCGCCGGCACCCTGCAAGCTCCCAGTTATATCTACGCCCCAAAGAGTTTCGGCGGACTTATGCAAGCTCAAATTTGATCCGGCCGGTCCTGTATATTGCTCTTCGCGGATCATGTTCCAACCGTCGTAAATGAACCAAGTTTCGCGGGTGGTGCCGGCACCGGTATCCTCGACGGACTTGCGGTAGCGACGGCCCATGTAATCGTAGGAGAACTCGAGCAGCAAGCGCGGGACCTCCGATGGCAGGTCGACGCGGGTTGCCATTTTGATCAGACGGTTTTCGGCGTTCCAGGTGTAGTTCCAGCGGCCGTCGACGAGCAGGTTGCCGTCGTCGTCGTGGCTGCGGACTTCGGGGGTTTTGGCGACGAAGACTGCGCCTTGTTCCTTTTGGACGATGTCGGCGGGTTGGCCCGCGCCGGTGTCGGCGGGTTTGGCGGCGACGGTTTCGACCGGCTGCCAGACAGCGTCCTGGCTGTTGTCGACTGTGAGATCGCGGCGGAAGTAGACGCCGCCATTGTTATCGCCGCCGCTGCGGGTGGTGAGCTGGCTGTTGACGGCCACGAAAGCGGAGGCGGAGGCAATGCCGGTGACCGGACGGCGAGCGGACACGCTGCGTTCGTCATATTGGTTGAGCAGGTTGGGGGTGTAGGTTTCGGGGTCCTTGCCGCCTTCGGTGGCGGCGGTGCGGTTGCCGATGTCGTCGTAGCTGTAGTTGAAGGACTGGCCGGGGATCTCCTGACCGGTGGCGTCGATCTTTTTGCCGTCGATCAGTTGGCCCTTGGCGTCGTAGGTGTATTCCCAGTGGCTGCCGTCGGCGAGATCGACGCGGGTGCGCTGGTTGTCGGCGTCGTAAGTGTAGTCGAAGCCGTGGTTTGCGGTGCCGGTGCCGATGTGGCGGAGGCGGTTGAGCTTGTCGTAGGCGCGGGACTCGGTGAACACCAGATTGCCGCCGCTGCGCACTTCGCGGGAGGCGATCAGATGGGAATTGGCATGGTAGTTGTAGGTGTTTTCGGTGCCGCCCCCGGAGATGGTTTTGAAGCGGCCGGCCGGGTCGTAGGTGTAGGCGGCGGACTGCAGCGGTGCGCCATTGCGACCGAGGGAGAGACCGGTGCGGCGGTAGGCGGCGTCGTAGGTGCGGCTGACGGTGGTGCCGCTGAGGGGGTTGCCCTGTTGGAAGGCGCCGACGCGAGATTCGACGGTGGTTTGGCCGATGTGGTTTTGAGTGAAGATCGTGGTGCCGGCGGCGTCCTCGATGTTGTCGAGCCAGCCGTTGCGTTTGTGCACGACGGCGATGGGCGCGGTGACCCCGCCGTCGCCGTAGGTTTTGCCGGTGAGTTGGCCGAGGTTGTCGCGGGTGTAGGTGGTGGTGATGCCGCGGGCCCAGGTGCGCGAGATGATACGGCCGGCGGGGGTGCGGGCGTAGGTGGGGCCTTTGCCGTCGGCGTAGCGTTTTTCGACCAACTGGCCTTTGTCGTTGTAGATCCAAGTGGTGACGGCGTCGCCGGCTGCGCCTTTTGTTTTGAGGGTTTTCAGGCGGCCGGCGTAGTCGTAGGTGTAGGTGACGGGATAGGTCTGAGCGCCTTGGTGGGTGTGTAGTTCGCCGGTGGGGTGGTAGGTGCTGGTGACGGTGTCGCCGGAGGGGAGCGTGAGGGTGGCGAGGCGTCCGCGGTTGTCGTAGGCGTAGGTGGTGGTTTGGCGGGCTTCGCCGGCGGCGGGTGGTGGGGTTTGAACGGTGAGGATGCGGTCGGCGCTGTCGTAAGTGAAGTCGGTTTGGCCGTTACGGGCATCGATCGAGGCGGCGACGCGGTTATGGGCATCGTACTCGATGCTGGTGGAGGTGACGACTGCGCCGCTGGCGTCGAGTTCGCGGCTTTGGGTGGCGAGGCCCTCGACGAAGGTGGCTTCATTTTTGGTGCCGTCGGGATTGGTTGTGGTTTCGACCCGGGTTTGGGTGGCGCGGTTGATGGTGGTTTGCGAGGTGGTGGCGGCGGTGCCGGCCGAGGCGGAGCTGCCGAGTCCGTCGACGGAGACGGATTGGGCGCTGGCCTGGGTTTCCGCGTCGATGTTGTTGTCGCGCCATTCGGAGGCGGTGGTGGTGATCTGGCCGACGCCGTTTTGCTGGTGGACGCTGGTCAGGCTTTTCCAGATGCGGTCGTGTCCGGCGAAGTCGATTGCGCCGTTGCGGTTTTTGTCGAGGGCGGTGATCTCGCGGCGGCCGCGGTTGTCGTATTGGAAGATGGCCTGGATGGCGTCGGGGTCGATGATGCTGGAGAGTTGGCCGAGGCTATTGAAGTAGCTGGTGGTGGTGGCGTCGTCGTGTTCGTTGAGGTAAGCGCGTCCGAGCATGTCGATGTAGGTGCGCGAGGCTGCGCCGCCACCGACGTATTTGGACTCGCTGAACAGACCTTTGCCGGGTTCGTAGCCGCTGGCGAATTCCATGCCGTGGACGGCGGTTCCGGTGACCGAGAGGACGGCGCCGTCGGGGGCCATGTCGACGAGGATGGTGGAGCCGTCGGGCAGGGTTGTTTTGACGGAGGGGCCGGCGAGGTATTCGATGGTGGTGGTGTTGCCGGCCTGGTCGGTACTGGAGATGGGGCGTCCGATGGCGTCGTAGGTGGTGGAGGAGAGGGTGATTTCGGACCCGTCGGTGCCGGTTCGGATGGCCGAGGAGATGGTGTCGAAGGGGGTGTAGAAGAGTTCGACGCCGATACCGACGCTGTCGCTGTTGGTGAGGCGTTGGTAGATGTCGTAGGCGTAGGCGGTCTGGATGCCTTCGACGTCGCTGCTGTTGTCGGGTTTGCAACAGCCGTAGTCAGTGGTGGTGTACAGGCCGCCGGGCATGTCGTGGCGTTGTGGTCGACCGAACTTGTCGAAGTTGCTACCGGTGACTTGGGAGATGTTGACACTGGAGGCGATGTCGGTGGCGCGGCTCTCGAGCAGGTTGCCGTGGCTGTTGAGGCGGGTGAACTGGGTGAGCCCGTCGGTGATGGCACCGTTGGGTCCGACGGCGCCGGTGGACTGGGTGATGCTGACCTCGGTAATCATGTCGACGAAGGTGAAATGAGTTTGGGTGAGGTCGGGGTGGATGATTTTTGAAACGCGATGGCTGCCGTCGAGTTCGATGGTGGATTCGAGGTTGGCGGGATCGTTCCAGGCGGCTCCGACTTGGCTGGCGGTTTGCACGCTGATGCGGGCGTCCTCAATCTTGGTGTAGGCGCGTCCGACTTCGTTGCCGTTGATCTTTCGGACGACGGTTCGGGGGACATAACTGAGAATGTTGGGACAGAAGGTGTCGCCATCGACGGGGTCGTAGTTGTACTCGGTGAACTCCTCGCTGCCGGGTCCGCCGACGGAGGAGTCCTTGCGGAATTCGGTCATGCGGCCAAGGGAGTCGTAGGTGTATTCCTCGCTGTAGCCGACCTCGTCGACGAAGGACTCGAGGAGTCCGGGGTAGACTGGGTGTTCGCGGTAGGTGTAGGTGGCGGGGCTCAGGTCCGCCGGGGGGCTCCCGGGGTCGAACGAGGTGGTCTCGGTGACGCTGTAGCCCCATGCGAAGCGCTCCCATGTTGCCGAAGAGTTTCTTCCGGGCAGGCCGTTCTCGGTGTGGCGGTTGATGCGTTGGATGGTTCCACCACCACGGATGATGTCCTGGGTGATGACTTTTTCGAAGCGGGTGGCGATGACCTGATCGTTTTCTTCGTCGATTTCGAAATTAAGGTCATCGACGACCACATCGCCGGTGGCGAGATGGACGGTTTTGACGATTCGTTCGACGTAGGGGTTGAGGGTGAAGTCGTAGGTGACGAGACGTTCGTCGTTTGGATTTTTCCAGATGATTTGGTCGATGGCGGAGGTGGTGTCATCGGGGATGACCCGGGTGATTTTGAAGGTTCCCTGGGGCGAGTGGAGGTATCCTGGGCGTGGTTGTAGTGTACGGAGAGAGCGCCATTCAGATAAACGTGGACGGCATTGTCGATGCAGGCACCAAAAGCGACGGCGCTGATTTTGGACCCTCCGATGTGCGGGTAGCGATGCCAAATAGTTTGTTCCGGAGAGGCGCCGGGAAACATTAGGTCGTAGCTGCTATCGCGTTGGTTGTAGAAAAGACGGTATGGTTGGGCCGCGTTGGGGGTAAGCGGGACGGCGGGGGCGCGTTCGGTCTCGGCGTAGTCGAAGTTTGCGAACTTGAAATGCGCGACGTTGCCGCCAGGGCGCTGGATGGAGACGTATTTATCGACTTTGGTTGGGTCCAAGGGGGATGGGACGTCTCTGGAATCGAGCAGTCTGGTATCCATGTTGAAGAACAAACTGCCGCCGATCCCCTGTCCTTGACGGGGCATGGTCATGGGACCCTGAACGATGGCGGCTTGGACGCTGGGCTCGAGGAGGGTGGAACCCACCGGGATGGAGACGGTTGGTTGCTCCTGGTTTTCCTCGGGCATGCTGAAGTCGACGGGGCACGTGCCGCCACAACCGCAGCCGGTCAGGTTATCGCAGGGCGAGTCTTTGACGCGTTCGAAGTTGATCTTGGGATCGGAAAAATCGAAGGTGAGAACAAGGACCGGGTCCTCAATCTTGACCTCGTGAGAGACCCGACGATGGTCGCTGATCGTGGTTCCACAAGTGTGTGAAATGTGCTGGACGCTGGGGTTGGAGGTACTGGGGTCAAAGACCAGATTATAGTCTTTAATGTCGAACCCTTCGGCGGTCAGTTTGCCTTCGCCGAGGCTTGCGGTTCCGATGGTTTTGTAGACACCGTTGGCATGAGTATGCTGCTCAGGTATGACAATGGGATGAGGCCAGTGGCGGTTATAATTTTGAATGGCGACATAGGAGGCGGAGCTAGGTGATGGCTTCCAACCCGGCCAGACATGATGGATATCAGCGACGCTTGACCCGCTACTGGAATAGGTCCACCACTCGGTGCTGGGATCCATGTCGTAGTTGATATCGTTGCAAACACCGTCTGTGACTATTTGTTCGTAGTAGATCGGGGTGTCTTCCTGATGTTCGTAGTGGGAGCAGATGAATGTCCACTGAGGAAACTGCGCGTAGCCGTCCGTGAAAGACACGGCATGGTCGGCAATGCCATTCCACTGATGCAAGTACGAGTTCACTGACAAATTCGGCTCATCTTCGAACTCCCAATAGAGCTCTGAGGTTATTTTCGCGGTAGTGAGCAAGGCGAGGCATTTATAAATCTCCTCGTAGTGATAGTTCATGATGGGGGCGTTGAGGAACGTTCTTTTGTAGTCCGCCTCTCCGTCGTCGGCTGAAATCACGGTGAATGCGTTGCGGTTTTCCAAGCCTGCGAGTTCGAAGATGGATCCTTCGAGAAGGATCAGGTTCCCGTATTGATCGACCTGGCCTGTGGCGTTGTTGCTCAAGAGCGTGGGGAGTTCGGATTTTTCCTCCACGTCTTCGAGCGTGTCCGACTGGATGTAATGGTTCCCGGCGAGACTGATGACCGCGGACCGTAATTTATTGAGGTCCTGCTGGGTGACATCGGCCGATTTATCGAGCTTCTGCAATTCGTAATCGACTTCTGAAGTGTCGATGGCTCGTTGTCGTTCGGCGAGCATGTCCACCAACAGATTATAGGTTGGGGTATGGGGATCAAGCGCCTTTGAAACACTTGGGCTGGCAAGAGCTATCAGGGCGGCAACTAAATATAATTTCTGGAATGCTTTCATTGGGCACCTCCTTCCAGGTTTGTAAATACAGTGAAATTCAAGATCATGGTGGTGTCAGCTGACGCTGAGTTCCCGGCTTGTAATCCAAATTCGATCTCAAATGCGGTAGTGAGTCCATCGCCATCCGGATCGTCGTCCGGTCCAAAGGCTATCGTCCCGAACACCTGTATTTCCCAGTCGTCTGGGAGTCCGTCGTTGTCGGAATCGATTGGCGGCGGAGGCGGTGGTGGAATTTCGTCACAATTTGCACTGAGATCCGCACTGAGAAGGCCGGGTTGCAGGGCTAGCCAGGCGATGGCTTCCGTGGTGTGGCTGAGTTCGGAGTCTTTGGATTGTTCTTCCTCGATTTTGACCTGAAATTCGGCGGGGCTATTGTTGCGCAGGCGCACGCAGGCGGGGTCGCCGCCGTCAGCAGTTTGGGCGGTTGCGAGAAGAACGGGGAGTGAGGCGAAGGGCTGGCTATAGCTATAGGTGGACCAAGGATGGCGCACTTGGTTGGGTGAGATGCCGGCATCAATTTGTAACTGGCTTTGGGTGAAGTTCCCGGGCTGCAGGGCGATGTAGCCGATCTCCTCCGTCGCGTAGATGGTATTCACTGGCGTTTCCTCCTTCTGCAATCTGGCGCTGAAGCCGGTGAGGGTGACATTGCGTTGGCGTTGGATCACCGCGTTGGTGTTGTTTGCGGTTTGGATCTGGGCGAGGACGATCGGGGTGTTGGTGAAGGCGGTGGAGGAGAAATCGACATTGCCCCAAGACTTCGTAAGGCTGGCTTTTCCGGCCACTAGCTGGCGGCCATCCTCGAGAAGCCAGGTACCGGCTTCGACAACGATGTAGCCGGCTCCGGCAGGACCGCTGAGGCCGTCAAGGTAGTCGTATTCGCGGATTTGGGCGGTGAAGGCATCGCCTTGGATGGCGCTGATTTGAACAAAGGCTGGGTCGGGGTCGCCGTCCTGAAGCGCCTGCGCGATGACCACGGGCTGGTGGTAGGTCCGTTGGAGGGAGATGGTTACTGGGCTTGCATCCGGGAAGGAGATGAAGCCGGCCTCGCCGACGGGGAGGTTGCACACATCGTCGGAATCGAGTGGATCGAAGCCTAGGGCAACCTCGGTGCCGTCATCGACTCCGTCGCCATCGGTATCGGCATTGGCGGGGTCGAGCCCGCCGTCGAATTCGTTGAGGTTGGCGAGGCCATCGGCATCGCCGTCATCGGTTCCGTCTTGATCGAGGGAGCCGAAGTGGAGGAGTTCCCAGGTGTCGGCGAGTTGGTCGCAATCGGCGTCATCAACACCGGTACCGACATAGGCTTGGACGAGAAGTCCGGCCTCAACGGCGAGCCAGCCGATGTTTTCGGTGGCGTGGATGAGTTCCGCGTTTTGGGATTGTTCTTCGGCGGAGTTCACCTCGAAGCCTTCGTAGGTTCGGTTATTTACCCGGACGTTTGCGGTGTCGCTGCCGCCGTAGGTGTGCATGGCCGCGAGGAGGGCGGGGGCGTGGTCGTAGCGTGGCGAGAGAATGGTTGGGTGCCAGGCGTGGGTGACGACTTTGCCGGACCGGGCGCTTTCGATACGGCGCCCGAAGAGGTTGGTGACGCCGGCGAAGGCGATGATGCCGACGGTTTCGTTGGTGTGGCCGGCGTTGCGGATGGCCTCTTCCTCTTGCAGTTTGATCCGATATTTCTTGGCCCAGACATCCTTCTGGCGGGTGACCGCAGCGGAGGCCTCATTGTCGGTAAGCACCTGAGAGAACATGACTGGGGCCTCGGAAAAGGCCGAACTCCACGACTTCTGAATGAAGGCCGTGCCGAGCTCGCGGGTGAGGGCTTCGACCTCCATGCCGTTGGGCAGAGTGTGGCGTCCGGCCTCGACCACGAGGTAGCTGACGGTTTCCTCGCCGTGGGAGCCGTCTTGGTAGTCGAACTCTTGAAGTTGGAATTCGCAGGAGTCGGCGGTCAGGTTGCGAACCCGGACAGTCACGGGTTCGGGGTCGGAGGCGGATACGGGGCCAAAGACGATTACGGGATCGGCGTAGCTCGCGGAGAATTGAAGGTTGTGCCAGATGCCTCGGTCGGGTTGGCCAATGGAGAGCGTGCCGACTTCGCCGAAGGTGTCGGTACAGTCTTTGTGAGATGGATTGAGTCCCATATGCAGTTCGTATTCGTTGGGCAGGCCATCGCCATCGAGGTCACTGCGGCAGTCGAGAACGGGGCCGTTGGGGGTGTACGGTTGGAAGTTCACGTCGAAGTCGAGGACGGGTGGGACGGTCTCCGGGGCGGTGGCGACAAGCCGGATAAAACGGCCGTTGGCATCGCAGTAGACAAAGGCGGAATAGTCTTCCAAGGGAAGTCCGGCGTCAGGAGGGAGTTCGGTCTCTTCGCCGGCGTGGAGCGCGAGTCGGGAGAAATGGACGGCGACCTCGCCCGCGGACCGGTGGATCGCGATGATCGAGGCGTCGGGGTAGGTGCTGGCGGGGATGACCAGATGCTTGGTGGAGAGTCCCCCAATTTCATCGGCCAGATTGCCGTAGATATCGACGGCTTCGAACGTGCCGGTGCTGTTGAGCAGGGAGATGTGGAGGCCCGTTCCGGCGACATCTAAAAATTGCAGTTCGAGTTCGAGTTCGTTGGGAACGGCTTGGGGATCATAGAGGAGGTAAAGCACACCGGTATTGGCGGGGGCGGTGGCGGGGACAAACCATTGCCCGTTGGTCCAGGAACCGCCATTTTTTGCCGCGCCATTGAACCAGGGGGGCCAGACGTAGTTCAGATTGTCTCCGGAGGTGAGCAGAGTGCTGCCCCAGTAGTGGACGGCAGCGTCGTTGGGAGCGGCGTCCAGACCGTCGCCGATGCCGTCAAGGTCGGTGTCGGGCAGGAGGGGATCGGTGTTTGCCTGGAATTCCTGCAGGTTGGTCAGGGTATCCGAATCGGGATCGCCGTTCGCGGAGGGGGTGCTGGGATCAAGATTGAAGAGGGTTTCGTACGCATCGCTCAAGCCATCTCCGTCGGTGTCTTGGGCGGTATCTTGGGCGGTATCTTGGGAGAAGAGCGGCAGTGAAGAACTACTAAATAATATGACAGCAACCCACCATGCAATGGTCTTAGTTGTGATGTTAGTATTGTATTTCAAGTGATCCCTCGTCTGATGTGTACCTTCAAGATAGGAGCCCCCCCTGCGAACCAGCAAGACGCGCCACTTTTATGCAGCAACAGTTCCGTTAAACTGCTACAAGTCTTTTATAATAAAAAATTTACGATGGAGGTATCAGGCCTTTGTTTCTTGGATAAAAAATCGTTTCTTGCGTACATGTGATGTCGCTTCCTCTCCGAACCGGCTTCCTAGGACGCGATTTCAGCTGCACTTCTGCGCGTCGTCGATCGGTGTGTCAGCGCTTTGCCGTCGCGGATCGCATCGATGGAGTTTGCGAAGTGTGGCACCTGGCTTTGCTTGTCCAAATTGGCGTCCGTCTTTACCGGGCTTATCGAAGATCCGGTAATGGTCGGAGGTGAACTCGATCATGCCGCCTTCGCCGTACATGCGTACCGCCAGCAACATCTCTCCGGCTTACGCCGGTGCATGGAGATGGTCTGACCTTCTTCGTGGTCCGCCTCATATCCGGGGGGCTGTCCCCTGTGAGCACAGCAAACGCCCTGGTAAGCGAGCGAACACTTCACCGTTCGCGAAGCGAGCCGAACGATCTCCTCTCACTTTTTGTTTTTAATGAAATTTTTTTCATTCTCATGTCCCCAAAATAATTCGCTTTCTCCAACATTCCAGCCAATAACGAACTGACCTCTAACATCAATGGAACCATGTTGGTATTTTCTGAAATGATATAAGCAGACACCGCTTCTTCGGAATTTTTTACTAGGAATGAGTTGTCTCCCGCAACAAAATTTATTGAGTCGGGTACCATAACCGAAATTATCCTACAACTATCTAGAGATCAAGCCGCCCTTGCGCCTAGCCTGATTTGATTCGTCCTCCGCTAATGAACACCCTTGGCGGCCATGGCTTGCAAGGCCTGCTCAAGACTCGTACGTTGAACGCGATGAGAACCCTGTCCCACTTGCTACTTCCCGCGCTCTTCTTTTCCTCTCTACTGACCAGCCACGCCGAACCCACACCGCTCACCCTCTCCTGGACCAACCACATCCTCAGCGTCCACGGCGCGCATCTCCCCGGCGGAAAAATCGACACCTGGTACCTTGAAGCCTACTGCCGCCCCGGCTCGACCGACCGCGTCTGGCACGAGACCACCATCGGCCACAAAACCGAACGCGTCTCGGCCGCCGCCGACGGCTCGCACCTGCACCTGCGCTGCACCGTCGAAGATGGGGTGATTGTCGATCATCATATCCGTGTCGGCGACGCAACCAAGCCGGACGAGGCGGGGGAGATCGCGTTCGACATTCGCGCGCACAACCCGACCCAGAAACGTTCCGAAGCGCACTGGGCACAGCCCTGCATTCGGGTCGGCAAATTCACCGGCTTGCATGTGCCCGACACGACCACCAACAAATATGATTACATCAAGCGCTGCTTTGTGTTCCAGAACGGCAAGCCCGCCTTCATGCCCACCGCCGGTTGGGGCACCGAAGCCCGCTACACGCCGGGTCAGGTCTGGGTGCCGCACACCGTCGACCGCGACGACGCGAACCCGCGCCCGCATAATAAACACGCGCCCTCAAACGGCCTGATCGGCTGCGTGAGTGCAGACGAGAAGTGGCTATTCGCGGTCGCCTTCGACCCGTTCCAAGAACTGTTCCAAGGGGTGATCGAATGCATTCACAGCGACTTCCGCATCGGCGGACTCGCGCCGGGGGAGACGCAAAAAATTCGCGGCCGCATGTACGTCCTGCCAAACCGAGACCAAGATAAAGGGAAGGGCCTCGCCAATCTGGAAGCACGCTACCGCGCCGACTTTCCCACCCAGAGTTGGACCGGCTGGACCGAACGCGAGGACTACCGCGCGGTCGATGTGGAAGGCTGGACTTGCCTGCTGCATCCCGATTTCGAGAAGGATCAGGAACTCTGGAAAACCGTCCGCATCGAAATCGTCCGGCAGCTGCGCGCGATCAAAAAAGCCCTGCCGGCGAAAGCCGTCGCCACACTTCAAAAACAGAAGATCTGGATCGAGGACAAACATCCCAAACACCTTTGCATGTGCTATCATTCGTCGAAAAAGTGGCTGCGCGAAAACCACATGAACCCCGAGAAAGCCGGCCATGTCGAACTCGCCAACGGCCCGAACTTTCTCGACTGGTGCAAGGTCGGCCAACCGTGGATGCTGCTGCACGAGTTCGCGCACGGCTACCACGACCTCGAGCTCGGCTGGGACGACGAACGCATCGACCAAGCCTACCGCGCCGCCTTGGCCAAGGGCCTGTATGGCCGGGTCGACACGTATCGAACGGCGGAAACCGGCCGGCAAACGGTCCACTACGGTTCGACCAACAACAAAGAGTATTTCGCCGAAGCCACCGAAGCCTACTTTGGTAAAAACGATTTCTTTCCATTCACCCGCGAACAGCTGCGCAACTATGATCCGGCGGCGTTCGCGATGGTCGAGGCCACCTGGGGCGTTCGTGACTCGGTCAAGCCAGCCGCGCCAGACTCCCCATGAACGAAGAACATATCAGCGTGTTCGACATGTTCAGTGTCGGCGTCGGTCCGAGCAGTTCGCATACGCTGGGTCCATGGCGCGCCGCCGCCGACTTTGCCGAACGCGTTCGTCGCCGCCTCGAACGCAACCAAGTGCTCGCGCTACACGTCGACTTGTTTGGTTCGCTCGCCAAGACCGGACACGGACACGGCACCGATCTCGCGGTGACCATGGGACTGGCTGGCGAAGATCCCGCTACCTGCGACACCAATGATTTGGTTGAGCGCTTCGAAGCGATTCAGAAAGAGGGCCGGCTGAAATTGGGCGGCGCCATCGACATCCCGTTTCCGCCGGAACACATCCTGTTCCATGTGGCCCAACAACTGTCGGCCCACCCGAACGGCATGCGCTTCACCGCGCATATGGCTGGCGGTCAGACCATCGCGTCGACCTACTATTCTCTGGGCGGCGGTTTCATTCAACGCAAAGGCGCGAAGACTGGTAGCGGTGCAGCATCCGTCACCCCGCCGCCCCAGCCGCCCCTCCCGCCCCAGCCGCCTCACCCCTGCCACCGCGCCAGTGATCTGCTCGCCGCCTGCGAAGAGACCGGACTGCGCCTCGCGGATGTGGTTCGGCGAAATGAGGAGACGTGGCGCGCGCCGGACGAGATCGATCCCGGCCTGTTTTGGATTTGGAATATCATGCGCACCTGCATCCACCGCGGTTGCCACAAGCGCGGCATCTTACCGGGCGGCCTAAACGTACATCGCCGTGCCGCCGACTTGGCGACTGGTCTGTTTCCCGAAGCGGCGCCGCTGCCGCTACATGAATGGCAAGAGGCCTTGACCGAACACGCCGAGGATTTTTCTGACACGCTGAAATGGGTGAGCGCGTTCGCGCTGGCGGTGAACGAGGAAAACGCCGCCTTCGGCCGCGTGGTCACCGCCCCCACCAACGGCTCGGCCGGGGTCATTCCGGCGGTGCTGATGACCCACCTGTGCTTCGGCGGCGGCAGCGACGACGACATCGCGCCGTTCTTGTTGGTCGCCGGTGCGGTGGGAACGTTGTTCAAGCAAGGTGCGACCATCTCGGCCGCGATGGGTGGCTGCCAAGCCGAGATTGGCGTATCGTCCGCGATGGCTGCGGCCGGACTCGCCGAAGTTCGCGGCGGCACGCCCGGCCAAGTTCTCGAGGCGGCGGAGATCGCGATGGAACACCATCTCGGCATGACCTGCGACCCGATTGGCGGCTTGGTTCAAATCCCCTGCATCGAACGCAACGCCATGGGCGCGATCAAAGCGATCACCGCCGCCGAAATGGCCCTGCAACGCGATCCCGGTTATGCGCGCGTGTCCCTTGATGATGTCGTCGCGACCATGTGGCGAACCGCGCAGGACATGGACGCCCGCTACAAGGAAACGGCGGAGGGCGGTCTGGCGGTTCAACTGCCGGTGAACTTGAGCGAATGTTGAGGCGTTGATTTCAGATTTCGAATTTAAAATCTCAAACCGATGGTCGATCTCGAATCGTTCGAATTTGAGATTCAAATCGATCCGCCGCGTTATGGCAAACTCTTGCCATGCTATGGCAAAGCGCTGCCACCTTATGGCAAACGCTTGCCACTCTATGGCAGGCTTTTGCCATAGAGTCTGACGCGGGCCGGCCGTCAGGCTTGCTCGAACGGCACCCGCAGTACCACTTCCACCCCGTCTTCGTGTGGCTCCCAAGGCGAGTTGAGCCGGACCGAACCGCCGTGGGCTTCGGCGGCGAGCCGGCAGAACGCGAGACCGAGGCCGGTGGACACCGTCTTCACATTCTTCTCCGCATTGGTGCCGGTGCTGAACGGCTTGAACAACTTGGCGGCGATCGCCGGCGAGATGGGTTTGCCGCGGTTGGCGACGTAGACTTCAAAGCCGGCCTCCGTGACCGGGCGCATACCGACCACCACCTCGCTACCGCGTTTGGCGTATTGCAGGGCGTTCCAAATCAGGTTGGCGAGAATGCGTTGAAAGATGTCCGCATCGATCACGGCGGGCCGCTCGATGGCGGGGTCGATGTGTTCGACGATGGACAGATTGATCAGATTAGCGCCGGGCTGGTATTCGCGCACGACCTCCTCGATGACATCGCGCATGTTCACCGGGGCGAGGTTGAGTTGCATCCGACCCTCCTCGATTTTCCGAATGTCGAGCAGGGCGTTCACCTGAGTGAGCAGGCGGGTGGCACTTGAGTTGGTGGTGGTAAACAGCTTGGTCGGGCGAAACTCTTCCGGCACGCGTTCCTCGATCAGAGAGAGCGACATCGACATGGTCGAGATTCGTCCTTTGAGGTCGTGCACGAGCATATCGGTGAACTGCTGTTTGGAGGCCTCCATCGCCTCTAGATCGCGCCGCCGGACTTGCTCCCCAGCCCAAGCGAGCGAGGCGAGCACCACCGTGGAACAGATCAGCGCAAGGGTCGGCCACATCCACGGCAGCAGCCAGGCGACTCCGAACAGCAGCGCCAGAGTGGTCGCCATGTAGGCGATCCAGACAAACAGCGACCCCACAAACAACCGCCAAGGACGGTCGCTCCCCATGAACGCCGGCAACAGCCCGAGCAGGATGGTCGGCAGCAAATCCCAGACAAACGGCCAGTTCCAGAACTGACGGCCATGCAGCAGGTTGTTGATCATGTCGGCATGGATGAACATCCCTGGGGTCCCCTCCCCGCGCGGTGATTTCTCGAAGTCACGCAACACGCCGGTGGCGGTCGACCCGACCAACACAATCCGGTCTTTGAAAATCGACTCATCGACGACCAGAACGCGGTTGTCGCGTACGATGGGATCCTCCGGCATCGCTTGCTTGATACCGGCCTCCAGCCCGAGCGCGCTATCTTTGAACAAGCTGGTGGAGCCGGACCGGCGATCTCGGTAGAGCGCGTTGGAAAAATCGGACATGGTGACATATCGATGGCCGTTGTACTCCTCGCCAGTTACCGGATAGTAAACGGTGCCGCGCGGCGTGAGTTTGTACGACGGCGAAATGACATCGAGCTTCCGGTCACGCTCAAGTCGGACGGCATCGGGCGGAATATCGCGGCTGGCCATCACGGCGGCAAGGGCAAGCGAGGGAATGATATGGCCTTCCCAGCGGGCCACCACCGCGTACTCCCCGTAGCTGTCGCGCGGAAAATTGGCTTGGGCGAGATAGGTCGAATTCGAGAACAGACTCGCGTAGGGCAAGTTCGCGTCGAGATGGTTGACCGCGTCGGGCATGCTCACCTCCGGGTCGCCGCTGGTGATCATGCCTTTGACCAAGGCCGGAACTTTGCCGCGCACCATTTGTTCGAAGAGATAACAAACCGAAACCACATGGCAGTCCTCATTGGCCCCAAGATCTAAAACGGTGTCTGCAAACAGCTGGTCGGAGCGTTTATCCTTTTCTTCAAAGAAGCCGATATCGAACGCCACCACCTTCGACTGACCGCAGTATTCGGCGATGCCGGCGTGAACGTAACGCTGCCAGGGCCACGCGCCGTTCCGGCTGTCATGGCGGACCGAGGATTCGTCGATGGCGAGCAGGATCAGGTCGTCACTGGGCGGCACCACATTGGAGTGCAGCCGGACTTTGGTGTCGTAGAACTCGCCATGCGTTTGCACGCGAAAAATCGCCATTGCGATGACGATGAACAACAGTGCCCCGGCACAGGCGAGTAGGCGGCGGCGCCGATTTTGTTCAAAGGTGAGAACGGGCATCAGGGAGAAGGAGAAGTGGGCGCAGCAGAAAAAAGGCCAGCGTCAAATGGTTGATAGGTTGCACATTGGATCGTTCGTGGGGCTGCACCGAAGGTTGACATGGGAGACGGCACGCATACTTTCCACCCGATGGATTCTAAATCGATACGAAAACCAAACATACAAGACGCCCTGTTGCTTGTCCAGTCGCTGCGGCACAGCTTGGTTGATCAAAATGTCTCGCGGGGCTTTAGTGGACCCGCACGTGCCGTGTCCGGAGTCGTCGCCTTGTTGGCGGCATGCGGCCTGGCGATCTGGGCGCCGAACGGCACCCCGTTTCAGACCCATATCCACCTCGCCGTCTGGGCCTTGGTTCTGCTGGTCGCGAGCATCATCAACGCCGGCGCGCTGCTGCACTTCTTTTTTAACGACCCGCAGGTCAATCGTGATCCGCGTCGGCTGCGCCCGGTGATGCACGCCGTTCCGCCTCTTGCAGTGGGTGCGGTGCTGACGCTCGCCTTCGTCTTGCAACGAAACCCCGACCCGCTGTTCGGCATTTGGATGTGCATGTTCGGTCTGGTCAATTTCGCCTCGCGAGACACCCTCCCCTCGATCATTAGTTACGCCGGCATTTTTTATATTATCGCCGGTACCGCCTGCCTCGTCGCGCCCGGTTTTCAGTTCACCAACCCTTGGCCGATGGGCATCGCGTTTTTCGCCGGCGAAGTTGCTAGCGGCATGATTCTGATAGTCGACCGCCGCCGACTCAAATCAGTGCAAGCAATGATCCGCCAGAACAGCCAAGCAAACAACAGCCAAGCAAACAACAGCCAAGCAAACAACAGCCAAGCAAACAACAGCGGAGGAATGGCATGAACGACCGTAAAGTTCCTAGCCAAAACTCTGGCGACCTCCCTGACAAAAATCCCTCAAAAAATCCCTGCAACCAACTGGAAAAACTGTTCCACGAACCCAAACGTCTGGCCATCACCTCAGCCCTGTGCAGCGCCGAACAAGGCCTCGTATTCAGCGAGTTGAAAATCCTCTGCGACCTCACCGACGGCAATCTCAACCGGCATGTCAAAGCGCTTCAAGACGCCGGCGCGGTCACGGTGATCAAAACCGCCAAAGGGCGGCGTTCGGTCACCCGAATCCACCTGACTGAGCATGGCCGCGAACACTTTTTGGTCTATCTATCAGCCTTGGAAAACGTCTTGCAGCAAGCCGTGAACGCCCTCGCACCGGAAGAACGCAGGTTGTTGCGCCCCAACGACATCGGACCAGCCGGGTTGTCTTCCGCCGGCGCCTGATTCAGTTTGTTCAGAAAATTCTGAAAAAACTGAAAGAAAGATTTTACTTTGCAATGCAAAGTATTATACTTTAGGGGTACGCAACTCCAAATCAGCCATGCAATTAGAAGCCCATTCCCCCTCGCCTGAAACTGCCGTGTCGGCCCCGCTTGTTGGACTCGATCGGATCAGTTTCTCGGTTCCGAGCCACGTTCTCCCTTTGGAGGCCTTGGCGGCAGTGCGTGGGACCCCGTTCCGCAAATACGCAGTGGGCCTCGGCCAAGAACAGATGGCTGTCCCCGCTCCCGACGAGGACATCATTACCATGGCCGCCAATGCCGGCAGCCAGGTTCTCGCGGGCGAAGATCTGTCGACGATCGAAGCGGTGATTTTGGCGACCGAGTCCGGGATTGACCAATCCAAGGCGGGTTCGATTTTTGTCCACCGTCTACTCGGCTTGCCTTCGGGCTGCCGTGCGTTCGAAGTGAAGCAGGCCTGCTGTAGTTCGACTGCCGCTCTGCAAATGGCACTTGATGCGGTCACCTTGCGTCCCGGAAAGAAAGTGCTGGTGATTGCCACCGATGTCGCCCGCTACGGACTGGAAACCGCCGGCGAACCCACCCAAGGCGCAGGCGCGGTCGCGATGCTCGTGTCCGCCAATCCTCGCCTAATGGCGATCGATGCGGAGAATGGTTCGTACACCGAAGATGTGAATGATTTCTGGCGCCCGAACTATCTCGATACCGCGATCGTCGACGGCAAGTTTTCCATCCGCGTGTATCTTCGCGCCATGATGGAGTCGGTCGCGGACTACCGACAAAAGACCGGCCGCGCCCTCAGTTCCTTCGACCGTTTTTGCTATCACCTGCCGTTCACGCGCATGGGCGAAAAAGCGCACCACCATCTGTGGCAACACAGCGAGGAAGAAACGCCGGACGAAGCGATCGCGCAAATTCAGCCTGGCACCGTGTACAACCGCAGGGTTGGCAACACCTATACCGCCAGCCTGCATCTCTGTCTGTTGTCGCTGCTCGAAAACGACCCGGCTGACCTGAGCGGTGCGCGGATCGGCTTGTTTAGTTACGGCAGCGGCTGCATGGGCACGTTCTTCACCGGACAAGTTCAAGCTGGCTACCGCGACGCGCTGCTGACCGATTTGCATCGCGATCTGCTCGACCGCCGCACCCCGATCGACATGGCTCGTTACGAAGCCTGGTACACGCAGAAGCTGCCGGAAGACGGACAAGCGTTCGCAACGGCGACGGCGACCTCTGGCAAGTTCCGGCTGGCCGGTGTGGACGGACACGCGCGCATCTACGAACGCAATGAGCGCCACTCTCAGACCGGTCTATCCCAAGGCGCGGTGCAAGTGGATCTTCAAGAAAACGCCGCTGCGGAATCGGTGATTGAGCACAGTCCGCTCACCAAGGTTTAATTTCAGATATTTCAGATCTCAAATTTTAAAACCTGGAGGGCGAGGGGCCTCCCGAGCCGATTGCGATTGAGGTCGCGCGAGCTAGCGTCGGACGCTGTTCGGGATTCGACCAATCACTTTGAGATCACAGCGGTTCAGATATTTCAGATTTCAAACACTGATCCCATAGAGCCAAAAGGTGGCCATGATATCGTCGTTTTTTACCGGAAAATAACTGCTTGTGACTTCCTGTTCCATTTTCCCGATGAGTTACCAAAGCCGCGTTAGCGGTGGCACCCTGAGTAGCCCCGGCTGCAGCCCGCAGGGCAAGGCCGGGGTTTGCGGGTTCCCCAGAAAAGTAGCCGCGTAGCGGTGGCACCTTGGGCTGTCTTTATTTCGACCGGACCGAAAATCCAATCTCGTGCGGAGCGCCAGACCGGTCGATCTTTTCTGCGCTCTTTAACCTGGGATTCAGTCGTTCCTCCTTCACCCCAGGCTAGTATGAAAAGACCTCATTGGGGTCGACCTCGCGGAGACGCAACTGTCGAATCACAGTGATTTCAGATCTCGATTTAAACCTCTGGAGGGCGAGGCTCCCGAGCCGAGTTCGATTGAGGCCGCTCGAAATTGTGGCGGACCTTGTTCGGGGTTTCCGCTTGCATCGGTAGTATGGCACGCGCCGGACGGATAGGCAGGAAGTCCTTGGCAAGGGGTCAAAAGCTGCAAGGCGAGCCGAGAATTCGATGCGGCGACGGCTTGCGTGCCGGGGCCTCCCTTGATATCAAGCGGGATAACCGAAGGACATCGTGCCGGCACTTATCGCTCTCAACGGAATTTATGAAGGACAGCAGGTCCACCTTGAAGTCGGCTTAGACGTCACGGTCGGTCGCAATGAGAAAAACTTGCTGGTTCTCCCGAACGACATCTTAGTGTCGGGCAGTCACTGCGTGATTCAGCACGAAAAAGACGGCTGGGTGGTCGAGGATCTCGATTCAACCAACGGCACGATGCTCAACGGCAATGAATTGACCCGGACCCAGCTCACCGACGGTGATGTGGTCACCATCGGCGGCACCCGGTTTCAATTCCAGCTGCGCAGTGGCAAGACTGAACCACTACCGAGCGTACCGGAAAGCGCCGCGGACTTACGGACAACCCAAGTCGTGGATTACGACGAAATCATGGATGCTCTTCCGGCGGCAAATGCGGCCCCAAGGAAGGACTATGATGAGTTGCTGAACGAACTGCCTGGATCCAATTCAGTGCCGGCATCAACCCTGCCACCTGAGGCCCCATCCGCCTCTCCACCGTCGCCCCAACCCGACCAAAATACGACGGCAGCCGAATCGGCCCACTTACCTCCAGCGCCGAACGCAACTGCAGCAAGCAGCACGCCGGCCCAAAATAAAGCGCCCGAGCGCGGACCGACTGACACCTATTATGATCAGATGTTTGATGAGGCGGGTCGCGGAGGCGATGATGATCGGACCGAAAAAAAAGCAGGACGCAACAACGAGAGCACCTGGTTGGACTCGCCGAACCAGACCAACATGCTGCTCGCCATGGGGTCCATCGGCTTGCTGTTCCTTGTGATGATCCTGTTCTTTAATCGTCTCGTGTAGACTGGCGACACCGGTTATGAAACGAGGCAGCAACCAAAGCGGTTTCACCTTGGTGGAGATCCTGCTGGGCGGAATGATCGCAGTGGTGATTCTTTCGGCCCTTTTGCTGTTGATGCATTCTGTCATCTCCGTGCGAGAATTTCAGGAGGAAGGTGCCGGGACCGAGGCTTTACGCGATATTCAAGAGGGGATGGCGGGCCAGATACGGCATCTCGCTGCGGTAGGAAGCAATGAATGCGAACTGGTCACTACCGCGGACACCCTGTCCTTTTGTGCGTTCGACGTGGGGTTTCAGGGATGGGAAACGCTCACCGCCTTTCGCTACACCTTGCTTGACGATGGTTCCTTAGAACAGGTGGCCCAGCCACGCGGGTCCACGGCAACGACCAATGTGGTGCTGGCCGGCGTCGCGGACTTTACGGTGCGCAGTTTCCGCAAGGGGGCGTGGCAAGAAACCGGGGACGGTCCCCCCGAAATGGTGCAGATCCAGCTAGCGCTTGATACCGAGGAGCGTGTTACGAAGACCGTCTTTATTCCCGCTTCGATCGAAGTCAGGAGTCGGCTGGAAAGGCGTTGAGTGCCGCCAAAAAATCGGCAGGTGGCGGAGCGGTGATATCGAGCCTTTCCTGGGTTCCAGGATGCTGGAAGCGGATGCGGGCGGCATGCAACAGTTGGCGCGGAACAGCGCCGTCGGTGACGCCGTATTGCTTGTCCCCAACCACTGGAAACCCGGCGTCGGAAAGATGACGGCGCACTTGGTGCTTCCGTCCTGTTTCAAGCCGTACATGCAAAAGACTCTGGTTCTTAGACGTCGCCACACAGGTGCAATGGGTCCGGGCGGATTTTCGGTCCAGCCGTTGGTCGTAGAGCTTGTTTTTCCAAGGAACCTTGCCGTGGACGATCGTGTGGTACTCTTTTTCGATTTCGCGTTCCTTGAACAGCGCTAGCAGGAGCTGTTGCGTTTCCGGGTTTCGGGAAAACACCACGCAACCGGTGGTTTCTCGGTCGAGACGGTGTACTGCGCGCAGCTTGTTTTCCCGGCGCTGTTCGCGGAGAAAAAGCTCCAAACTGTAGCCCCCAGTCACGGTGATATAGGATCGCTTATTAAAGACGACGAGTTTCTCGTCTTCGAACAGAATGGTCGGGTTGCGGGGTTCGACGGAAAGTGGATCGGTGTGGACAATCACCGTGTCGCCACGTTTCAAGGGATGCTTGGCGATCCAAACCAGCCCGCCGTTTACCCAGACGCACTTCTGGTCGAGGAGACGTTTGGTTTGGCGTTGAGAGAGCCCCTGTTCTCGCTTGATGAAGGCGATGAGGCTTTCTTGTTCCTGTACCTTTAGGACATGGCGCAGGGAGCCTTCGGCCGGCACGACGTTCGCTATTGCTTCAGGATTGCTTCAAGATTGTTTGGAGCGACGGCGCATGAAGCCGATTCCGAGAGCGCCGAGAATGACGAGCAGGAACGTGGATGGTTCCGGGACGGCACGGTCAAGTACGATCAAGCCAGCATTCCATTGTTGATCGGTGGGATCGTCGTCGGCAATTTCGGTGTACTTATAAACACCACCACTAGTCGGTGTCGGGGACGTGACCTGAGTTGGATCTGTGTCAACACTGTCTCCGAATGCGAACGTACCAGCGGTGGTCGGGTCGGCAACGTTGAATACACGAATGTAAAATAGACCCATCTCACCATCAACCGCTCCGGTGGTGTCCACCAAGGCATTGATGTCGGGAATCGGTGTTAGGGAGGAAAACCCACCGGCATCGAAGCCAGGGAAACCCGTTTCACCAATCACTGCAGTATCGACTAGGACGTCGTCACCAATGGGAGCACCGGTGGCCAGATCAATGTCAGATCCGCCGCCGTTGCCGTCGCCATCGGCATCGTAGATGAGGTAAACCAAGGAACCGGGAGCAACAGCCATGCCGGTATCTGGGTCAATAATGGTATCTTGCGGCGCTCCACCAAATAAATCTCCCGCAGACCATTGGAGGTCGGCGAGAGAGATTATTTGCGTGGAAGCAAGGATGGAGAAGGCGGTGAGCCAGATTTTCAACTTCATTTCAGTCATTGATTAGTTGATCATACCCATGTTGCAAGGGAAATTCATCAAGGAACATTGTACGGACGAGTGATGTTCCAAGTAAAGGACCCGGCATTGGCGCGGCGCTGGTACCAAACGGCTGCACCTGGCTCCAAAACGAAGTCTGGGACACCGTTTTCACCGACAAAACCGGAGGTAGCGTTCGGATCGGCCGGAACCTTGACCCATTTGGAAAGGTTGCTGAGGTACCAGTAGCGGTCGTAGGCGTTGTGTACTTGGCTCCACTGGAACACGAGGTCGGAAGTACTGATGTTGGTACCCCCCGACACTTTAGAGTTGAGATCGCTCAGGGCGGTGTCGCGGATGGAGAATTCAGCCGGATAGGGGTTGTGGACCATTTGGAGGCCGGGATCGATGACGATCCCGATCGACGGATCCGTGGGAACTTCGCCGACGAAGACAACGGTGTTCATGCCCGGAGTCTGCGAGTTGGTCACCCAGAAGCCTTCACCAGGATTGATGGGCTCGTTGTCGGCAACGCCGACGCCAGCTTCGACCCATTGGCCAGCCAGGGGGCCCGCGTTCAATTCCCAGAAAATCCGGTAGGCGCCAGCGGTGGCGTCCCATTTGAGCACGTTGTCCGCGGCGGTGTTGATGGGTCCTGGGGCCAATTGCCCAGAAAACACATTTGCAAGGGTGTTGTCGGTGTTATCGAATGGCGTGGAAGCCATGGCTTGTTTGCCATTCTCAACCAGCACTTTTTGGAATCCAACCATGTTGGAGTAGACAGTTTGTCCAGAGACTGTCGCAACTAATCCTCCGAGGAGAATGCCGGCGACCCATGTAATCTTTGTTTGTTTCATCATTTGATACTTTCGTTTTAAATCTTTTCGCTGACTGACGATTCAGTCTTACGGATGGGACATACTATCCGCCAATCAGGCCTTTTCAAACAGATAACAACGTATTTCAGACGCTGAACTCTAGGGTACAGTGAACGGTCAAGTACAGCACGGAAAAAGATGTAAAAACGAAGGGGTATTCATCAGAACCTGCTCAGTTACAGGCCTTTAGATGTACCAAATATAATTTCAAAAAGAATTCATTTTGGCGGATTTGAGCGCCATTTTCACAGAAATTCGCGCATTTTGGTCAATTCCTGAGAACGTACTTTTCGTCATTCACTGCCTGATTACAAAACAGCCCGACCTTATGAAAGGCTGGGCTGTTTTGCAGGCAGGAACGCCTGGTCGTGATTATTTCAGGTCGGCGGCATGCACTTTGATGCCCACCGGCGCACTGAAGTAAACCGCATCGCCGGAGCTCCCAGGGACCGCTTCACCGTCGAGAACGACAGGGTGTGCGGCATCGGAGACGTCGAGGATGACGGCGGTTCCGGTGAAGGGGAACACGAAGGTGTTGACGCCTTCATTCTGGAAGGCGGCTTCGCCGTCAACCAGTTCGACGGCTTGACCGTTCCCGGCAACCGGTGTTCCGGTGGCGGACTGCATACGATGCGGTTCGTCCGTCGTCAGGGTCTTCACGTTGGCGCCACCAGCGGACACGTAGAAGATCAGACCGCCTTCGACAGCGATTGAGTCAACCACTTGGCCGTCGATAACGACGTCGGTGTTGTTGGCGTCGGCCGCGATGCTGTAGATGCCCTGATCGGCAATGGCGAGTCCTTCGCCGCCGCCCACTGCCACGGTGACTTCACCGATGACAGCGCGTCCGAGGTCGTTGTCGAGTTCTTCGAGGGTGTAGGTGTAGATGCCTTCGGCGACGGAGTCTTGGAGGCTGTATGCCGCGCCACCACCGCTATTGGCGGAGAGGATGAGACCGTCGTTCACACGCTGACCATCACGGTAGACGTAGTAGCCGAGCGAGTTCTCTTCGTAGGCGGTGAGCCAGTCGAGGGAGACGGTGTTGCCAGCAACCGTCGCGCTGAAGGATTCCAGCGTGACTGCGGTCGCCTGTCCGAGGAAACCAAAGTCGGCATCCGGGAAGTACTGTCCGGCGGAGAGGTTGACCGTGTATTCTAGCGGCGTGCTGTCGAGCGAGAGCTGTGCCGGGATGGTGTTGCGGTCGATTGCGACGCGGTAGTTGCCAGGAGCGAGGTCCAAGAACTGGTAGGTGCCGTTGGCGGACGTCAGCGTGGTGGCTACGAAGGACTCGGTGCCATCGGGGTTCACTGCGTAGAGGTTCACGGTGGCTCCGACGATACCAAGGTTGGCGAGGTTCTCGTTGTTGGGGTTGCCGTCGCCGTTGAGGTCTTCCCAGACCGTGTCGCCGAGGCCGGCGCGTTCGATGATGATACCCAGATCGATGTTCGGGATGTTCTGGCCATCGGTGGTGAGGGAGACCGGTGTGGTGAACCCGGTGGACGGGTTGCCGTCCGAGTCGAGGTCGTCGTCGCCGGCGTCTTGGAGGGTGACGCTGAATCCATTCGGCAGGGTGCCGACACCGAAGACCACGGTGTAGTCTTGGCCGATCGGCAGGTTGTCGAACAGGTATTCGCCATTGCTGTCGGTCACGGTGGAGCCGACGTTGGTGCCGTTGCTGAAGAGTTCGACGGAGATGCCGGCGATGCCGGGTTCGCCGGGGTCTTGGAGGCCGTTCTCGTCGATATCTTCGAACACGCGGTCACCGATCGAGCCGAAGCCGACGATGGCTGGCGGTTCGTCCACCGAGATGACGCGGGCGTCATCGGTGTTCATGACCATCGGAGCGCCGGGGATCGGTGCGAAGGAACTGTCGCTCGGTGCGCCAGCCACTTTGGCCACGTTGGTGAGGGCGCCGGAGGTGCGTTCGACAAAGACGAACTGCACGCCGCCAACCGGGAGGTTGGGCACGGCGATCATGGCAGCCGGGCTGATGTCGGTGTCGGTGACGACCACGCTGGAGAGCGGGGTGTCGCCGGTGTTCTCGACGCGGAAGCAGAAGGTCACAGCGTCGATGTTGGTCACGAGTGCGACTTCAGCACCGGGGCAGCCAGCGCCACCGTCGTGTCCGGCATAGACCGTTTTCTGGAGGTCGATGGACGGATTGACCGGCTCAACTTTCGCGGTGTCGTCGTCGGTCGGCATGGACAGACCGGGAATCGGCGTTCCGCCCATGTCGGTCGGGGTGCCGGTGACGGACGCGGTGTTGAGGAGTTCGGCGGCGAGGCTGTTCTCGGCGAACTCGACGACCGAGGCACCCGGTGCCAGCGGACCGGGAATGGTGACGCTGTAGCCGATGTCGGTGTCGGTAACGATGATGTTGCCCAAGTAGGTGCCACCGGTGTTGGTGACCTTGAAGCAGTAGGTGACATCGCTGCCAACCGGGCCTTGGACCAGTTCGCCACCTTCGCAGGATGCACCACCGTCGTGGCCGGCGTAGACCGTTTTCTCGATCGAGACGCCGGGGTCGGTTCCCGGACGAACTTCGGCCGTGTCGTCGTCGGTGACGTCCGGAGCGCCCAGAATGTCGTTACCGGCGCTGTCAGTCGGGTTGCCGGTGACGTCAGCGGTGTTGATCAGGGCAGCGGCAATGGCTTCTTCAGCGAAGACCGTGGTCATGGCGCCGGGCGCCAGCGGTCCGGCAATCGTGGTGCTGAAGCCAATGTCGGTGTCACTCACCAAGATGTTGCTGAGGTGGGTATCGCCGGTGTTGGTGACTTTGAAGCAGTAGGTGACTTGCGAGCCAGCCGGGGAGACGACTAGTTCGGCGCCTTCGCAAGTGGCGCCGTCGTTGTGTCCGAGGTACACGGTCTTTTCGAGCGTGATGCCCGGCATGACAACCGGTTCCACTTCGGCGGTGTCGTCGTCGGTGACGTCGACAAGGCCGGGGATGTCGTTACCAGCAGCGTCGGTCGGGTTACCAGCGACATCAGCGGTGTTGACGAGGGCGGTGCCGAGGGTTTCGTCGACGTGCACGAAGGCGGAGGCGCCGGGGGCCAGCGGTCCGGCGATGGTTTCGGTGAAGCCGATGTCCATGTCGGTCACGATCAGGTTGCTCAGATGAGTGCCACCGATGTTGATGACTTCGAAGCAGTAGGTGATCGCGGTACCGGGGGCGTCTTGCACCAGTTCCGAACCGGGGCAGGAGCCGCCGCCGTTATGGCCGACGTACACCGTCTTCTCGAGACGCACAGCGGGGTCCGTGCCAGTGCGAACTTCCGCATCGTCCATGTCCCCTACATCAGGCTGACCGGGGAGGTCATTGCCGACGCTGTCGGTCGGGTTACCATTGACTCCGGCCGTGTTGACTAGGTCAGCGGCGAGCGTGGCGTCCGCGTGGACGGTTTGCATTGCGCCGGGGGCCAGCGGTCCGGGGATCACGGTACTGAAGCCGATGTCGGTGTCGGTAACCATGATATTGGAGAGGTGCGTGTCACCGGTGTTGATGACTTTGAAGCAGTAGGTCACGTCCGAACCGGCGGGGGAGACCACCAGTTCCGTTCCCTCGCAGGAAGCGCCCGCGTCGTGTCCGAGGTAGACGGTTTTCTCAAGCGTGATGCCCGGTTCGAACATTTCCATGTAACCGAAGTCTTGGTCGCGGTTGTGCTCTCCAGCCGCGAGCGAGTAGGTGGACTGGCTGTCATCGCTACCGTCGAAGTCGAAGGTCTCACCGCCGACCAGGTCGGCCGGGAGGGTCGTCGTGTCGACTGTGACGAGGTAAACGCCGGCGACGAGATTGGTGAAGAAGTACGCACCATTGCCGTCGGTGACGGTGCTCGCGCTGACCGGGGTTCCTTGGTTGTCGGTACCGGTGAGGTTCACCGTGACACCGGCGATCGGTGTGTCGGCGGTCGGGTCGAAGGTGCTGTTGTCGTCGACCGCGTCGATGAACACAGTGTCGCCAATCGATCCGAGCGGCGTTTCGTCCACGTCGGCCGGATCGTCATCGGTGACGGTGGTTCCGTCCGGTCCGTTGCCGGTGACGGAGGCGATGTTGTCGATGTCGCCGGTGATGGTGCCGGGGACCACGAAGATCTGCATGTCGCCAACCGGCATGGTGCCGACGCTAATCGGGGCAATGCCGAGAATCGGGTCGGTGATGACCACGTTGTTGAGGACAACCGGGCCGATGTTGCTGACTTTCAAGCACCAGGTGATCGGGGTGCCTGTGGTGGCCGTGAAGCTTTCCACTCCGGGGCAGCCGGCGGCACCGACGGTGCCTTCAGTAACCGTCTTTTCGATCAGGATGGCTGGGGCGTCGCAGACGACGCGGACCGGGGTTTCCGAGGTGGTCGCGTTGCCGCAGTCGTCGGTGACGGTCACGGTGACGGTGACGTCATCGGTGATCACAGTACCAGCCGCCGGGGTCTGGCTGATGGTGATGTTACCAGCGGAGGAACAGTTGTCGGCGCTGCTGAGAACCACATCCGGGACGATGGCGTCGCAGTTGGCACCACCATCGAGAACGACGGTCGGGGAGACGGCAACCGACGGGGCAACTTCATCGGTAATGGTGATGGTCTGGTTCGCTACGACCTCGTTGCCGCAGGCGTCGGTCGCAGTCCAAGTGCGAACGATGGTCCGTTCGCCCTGGCAGGCGCCAGCCGTTTCGACTTCGGTCGGAACGAGGCTCGGAGTGGAGCAGTCGTCCGTGGCCGTGACGGTCGCGCCGGGGATGGCGTCGGTGCAGGACAGCGTCACATCGGAAGGCACGCCGTTAAGCACTGGGTCGGTGGTGTCTTCGAGCGTGATGGTCTGCGTGTGCACGGCGTCGTTGCCGCAAGCGTCGGTGGCCGTCCAGGTGCGAATGAGGCCTTGGCCAGCGCAGGTGACCGGGCCGGGGGCTTCGGTGAAGGCGACCGTGGCTTGGCCGCAATCGTCGGTGGCGGTGACCACGACCGGGGCCGGGATGCTGGAGCAGTCGACGGTGAGGTCAGCGGGGCCGCCGATAATCACCGGATCGGTGGTATCGACCACGGTGATGGTCTGCTCGGCGGTGGTGGTGTTGCCGCACGCGTCCATGGCGGTCCACGTGCGGATCAGGCCGGGGCGACCGCAGTTGGTCGGGCCAGGGCGGTCTGCCGAGGTGACGGTCACGTTGTTGTCGCAAGCGTCGGTGGCGGTGACGGTGGCAAGTGCCGGGAACGGATCGCTGCAATCAACCGTCGCGTCAGCCGGAACACCGACGAGCACCGGGTCGGTGGTGTCGATCAGGGTGATCGTTTGCAGGTTGGTCACGGCATTTCCGCATTCGTCGGTTCCGACCCAGGTGCGGACGACGGAAGTGCCGGCGCAGTTGGTGGGACCGTCGGTGGCTTCGAACACCACGGTGACAGTACTGCAGTCATCCGAACCAGTGACGGTCGGAGCGGCCGGGAGCGGATCGCCGCATTCGATGGTGGCGTCAGCCGGCACACCGGAGAGGGTCGGCGCACCGGAATCAGCGCGGGTGATACGCTGGACGGCGACGCTGTCGTTGCCGCAGGCGTCGGTGGCGGTCCACGTACGGATAACCGTCGAGCCGGCGCAGCCGCCGGGCTCGGTGGATTCGACCAGGGTGACAACCGGAGCGTCGTCGCAGTCGTCGGTGGCACCAACGGTGGTGACGGGCGGCACCGGAGCATCGCATTCGATGGAGGCGTCGGCCGGAACACCAACCAGAACGGGGTCGGTGGTGTCTTCGAGGGTGATCGTCTGGACGTGGACGGCGTCATTGCCGCAAGTGTCGGTGGCGGTCCACGTGCGGATAATGCCGACCCCGGCGCAGGTGACCGGTCCGGGCGTTTCGGCCAGGGTGACGGTCGCGTCGCCGCAAATATCGGTCGCGCTCAGGGTCGGAGCGACTGGGATGCTGGAGCAGTCGACAGTGATGTCAGCCGGGCCGTTCTCAATCACCGGATCGGTGGTGTCGACCACCGTGATGGTTTGTTCGACCGTGGCGGAGTTGCCACAGTCATCGGTGGCAGTCCAGGTGCGGATGATGCCGATGCCGGCGCAGGTGGCGGGTCCGGGGCGGTCAGCCGAGGTGACGGCGACATTGTTGTCGCAGTTGTCGGTGGCGGTGAGATCCGCAGCAGGCGGGAAGGCTTCGCCACATTCGATTGTGGCATCGGCCGGCGCGCTGGCGATCAGCGGTTCGGTGGAGTCCACGAAGGTGATGGTCTGCATGCCAGTCACTTCGTTGCCGCAGTCGTCGGTTCCGGTCCAGATGCGGAGGAGGCCGACGCCGGCGCAGGTGATCGGGCCGTCGCGGGTTTCGAGGACGACAGCGACGTCGCCGCAATCATCCGTACCGGTGACGGTCGGAGGCGCGGGGATCACGCCGCCGCATTCGACGGTTTCATCGGCGGGCACGCCAACCAGACTCGGCAGTCCGGTGTCGCGGCGCGAGATGCGCTGGATGGCCATGCTTTCGTTGCCGCAGGCGTCGCGGGCGGTCCAAGTGCGGACCACGATCAGTCCGGCGCAGTTGCCAGGCTCGGTGGACTCGCTGAGGGTCACGATGGGATTGTCGTCGCAGGTATCGGTGGCACCGACCGGAGCGACCGGCGGCAGGTCGTCATCACACTCGATGAAGAGGTCGGCCGGAACACCCACCAAGACAGGGTCGGTGGCGTCGATGAGCGTAATCGTCTGACGAAGGGTGGCGTTGTTGCCGCATTCGTCGGTGGCGGTCCATTCACGGATCACACCTTGGCCGGCGCAGGTACCCGGTCCGGGGAGGACGTTCAGGGTCACGGCGGCGGTGCTGCAATCGTCGTTCGCGGTGACGATCGGCGCAGCCGGCAGCGGCTGGTCGCAGGGCCAATCGAAGCTGGCTGGCGTGCCGTTGAAGGTCGGCGGGGCGTCGTCGGAGAGGGTGATGATCTGAGACGCGGATGCCGAGTTGCCGCAGGCGTCGGTGACGGTCCAGGTGCGGATGACCCCTTGACCAGCGCAGGTGATCGGTCCGAAGATTTGGTTCATCGTGACGTTCGGCGCGGTGCAGTTGTCGTTGCCAGTCACCATCGGTGCGGGCGGCAGTTGCTGGTTGCAGGGCACGACGGCGTTCGGCGGAACACCGGTCAGCGTCGGGTTGACCGAGTCCTGGAACGTGATGGTTTGAGAGGCGCTGACGGTATTACCGCAAGCGTCGCGGGCGGTCCAAGTGCGGATGACACCTTGACCGGCGCAGTTCACTGGGCCGGGCTGCTGGCGGTAGCTCACCGGTGCGTCACTGCAATTGTCGGTACCCGTGACCATGGCCGGAGCCGGGAGAGGATCGCCGCACTCAAGAACCAGAGGTCCGGGAACACCGGCGAGGACCGGATCGACATTGTCCAAGCGGCTGAAGACTTGGTCGTAAACGATCTCGTTGCCGCAATCGTCGGTGGCGGTGTAGCGATAGCCGAAGGTTTCGTTGCAGTCGGTGCCGCTCGGGAGGAGAGCGATGACTGTCACGGCGACATCGTTGTCGCAGGCGTCGGTGGCGGTGAGGCTGGCCGGGGCCGGGTTCTGGTCGCAGGGAATTTGACCGCCGACCGGGAGGGCGCCAACCCATGTGGGCGGCGTGCTGTCAACCGTGTAGGTAGCCATGTTGGCATCCTGTACGGCGACGCCATTGGCGGATTCGCCGTTGACGATCGCGGTGTTCATCAAGCCGAACTGGGCGGTGCCGACACAGATGTAGGTGACGACGTCACCAACGGCCATCGGGCCGATGCTCATGTTGCAGGCGGGGACCAACGCGTCGCTGACCGCGACGTCGACCAAGGCGACGTCGCCAAGGTTGGAGACGATGATCGAGTAGGTCACTTGGTCGGCGACGCAGACGCAGTTGCTCGGCGCGACGGTCTTGGTGATCGAGATGCCCGGTTCGAGGGCGATGAAGGTGGACGCGAAGTCATGGTCGTCTTCGTCACCGTTGGAGTTGTCGGTCACGTTGTCACCACCGACCGGGTCGGTATTGCTGGTGTCGGGCGTGGAGTCGATATCGCTGGCGGGCCCGGCGGGGTCGTTCGCGGCGGCGATCTCGGCGAAGTTGGTGATGCTGCCAGCGACGGTTCCGTCGGCGAGGAAGCCAATCGACACGGTTGCGGTGGCACCCGGTGCGAGCGGTCCGATGAGGGAGTTGTAGGTCGCGGTGTTGTTGCCGTTGTCGGTCCAGGCGGCATCGTAGAGGGCGAGGCCAGCCGGGAAGTAGTCGATCAGTTCAATGCCGCTGGCGACCACGTTGCCTTGGTTGGTCACGGTGATCAGGTAGGCCACCGGTTCGCCGGCCATCACGGTGCCGATATTTTGCGGCACTTTGATCAGGGCGAGGTCGAAGGTGTCGACTTCAATGCTGGCGGGATCGTGATCGTCTTCGTCACCGTTCTCGTTCGCGATGGTGTCGTCGCCGCCGATCGTGTCGCCAGGAATGTTGTCGGGCGTGGAGTCGCTGTCGGTGTTGTTGCCGTCGGGATCTTCGGCGGACTCAATTTCGGCGATGTTTTCGATCGAGCCTGAGGCACCAGCCGCAACGGTGAAGCTAATGGTCACGGTGGTGGACATGCCTGGGTCAATCGGTCCGGCAATCGGCGCGTTGATCGTGGCAGTGGTACCAGACTGGCTCCAGGCACCGTCGGCCAGCGTGAGGCCGGCGGGCACGTAGTCGACAACGCTGATGTTGGTCATCGGCACATTGCCTTGGTTAAAGACCGTGATGGTGAAGGTCACCGGGTCGCCGGCCGTGTAGGGTCCGGGATCGACGGTTTTGATCAGGGCGAGGTCGGGGTTCGGCGCGAAGAAGCCGAAGTCGACGGTGCTGTTGCGGTTATCGTCGTCCGAGAGGAGGACAATCGGATCAGCGTCCGGAACGGGTTCACCGTCGAGGGTGAGCGTCACCGGCAGGGAGACGACATTGCCGGCTGCGTCGGGCTCGCCGTTGTCATCGTCTTCGACGTCGTCATCCGGGTCCGGAGCAGTACCGTTGCCGGTGCTGGACTGGAGTCCTTCGAGCGGTCCACCCGCAGCGAAGTTGGCAGCGTCGACTTGCAAGACGTAGTCGCGCGGACCGAGTCCGTCGAACAGGTAAAGTCCGTTGGAGTCGGTCACCGCAGTACCGACCACGTCGGTGAAGGCGCCGTCGCCATCCAGGTCGGCGAGCAGGGTCACAGCCACGCCAGCAATCGAGGCTTCGCCGGGATCAACCACGCCGTTGTTATTGGTGTCGTCGAAGATGGTATCGCCGACAGCGACGAACTCGGGAACGATCTCAGCGATGTCGTGGTCGTCTTCGTCACCATTGGTGCCGTCGGTGACATCGTCGGTCACGGGGTCGTCAGCCGGATCGTTGTCCGGGGTGGAGTCTTGGTCGTTGCCGGGGTTGCCGTTGCCATCTTCGGCGGAGGCAATTTCGGCGATGTTGATGATCGGATCGATACCAATGATGGTGAAGGTGATGTCGATGGAGGTGCTCGCTCCGGGGGCGATGGGGCCGAGGGGCGAGTTGTTGTTGGCGATGCCAGCATTGGCGGTCCAAGCGGCGTCGTTGAGGACGAGGCCAGCGGGGATGTAATCGTTAATGACGATGTTCTGGGCGGCGATGGTGCCTTGGTTGGTGACCGTGATGGTGAAGGTCACGTCGTCGAGCGGCACGAACGGTCCGGGGCTGGCCACGGTCTTGATTAGGGCGAGGTCGAAGATCTGCACGAAGCCGAAGTCGATCGTCATGTTGCCGGAGGCATCAACGAGCGCGTCATCTTGGGTTCCGCCGGGGAACGTTTCGTTGCTGGTTTCACCGAGATGCGTAAGGGTAAACACCGCAGAGGTGACCACGCCGCCAACGACGGCTTGGATGCCGTTGTCGTCGCCGTCGATATCGTCGTCGACGGTGCTCGTCGGGGTGGAGGACATCTGGGCGTTGGCCGGAGGCGTCGGTATGGCGATGTAGTAGTCGCCCGGAACGAGGTCGGTGAAGTGGTAGAGGCCGGAGGCGTCGGTCACCAAATTGGAGACGAGAACACCGGCGGAGGAGTAGAGTTCGACGGGGACACCGGGGATGCCGGCTTCGCCTGGATCTTGTACACCATTGTTGTTCGGGTCGTAGAAGACTGCGGAACCAACACTCACCGGAGTGAACTCGGACACAACTTCTGCCGGATCGTGGTCGTCTTCGTCACCGTTGCTGGAATCGGTGAGGTTGTCGCCGCCGAACGGGTCGCCGTCGGTGGAGTCCGGGGTGGAGTCAGCGTCTTCGCTGCTGTTCGGGGCACCGTTCTCGTCGGTGGTAGCGGCAATCTCGGCGACGTTGGTCAGCGGACCGAAGACGAGGCTATCGATCAGGAAGGTGATCGACACGGTGTCGGTGGCGCCAGCGGCAAGCGGTCCGATGGTGCGGGTCGCCGTGGAGCCGGATTGGGCCCAGAGCGCGTCATTGAGGATGAGACCGGTCGGGATGTAGTCGATGAGGTCGATGGTGGTCGCGGTGATGTCGCCTTGGTTGGTGACGATGATGTCGAAAGTGACAGCGTCGCCGGGGACATACGGACCTTGATCGTCGAGGACTTTGATCAGGGCGAGGTCGAACACGCGGATGAAGCCGAAGTCGACGGTCATGTCGCCGTTGTTGTCGTCGGCGGCATCTTGGGCGCCGCCCGTGTTGGCTTCGCCAGTCGGTTCGCCATCGTGGCTGAGGGTGATCACCGGGGAGTAGACGATGGATCCGACGCCGGCAGGTTGGTCGCCGTTGTCGTCGAGGTCGATGTTGTCGTCCGAGGTGGAGGTCGGGGTGGAGCTACGCGGCGCGTCGGCTGGCGGGCTCGGGATGGCCACGATGTAATCGCCGGCATTCAGTCCGCCGAAGAAGTAGTCGCCGTTGGCATCGGTGGTGGTGTTGGCCAAGATGTTGCTGCTGGCGTCGAGGAGGAGAACCACCACGTTGGAAATGCCCGGCTCACCCGCTTCTTGGACACCACTGTCGTCGGCGTCGAAGAACACGGTCGAACCAATGCTCACGGTCGGGATGAAGCCGAAGTCGACGGTCATGTCGCCGTTGTCGTCATCACCGGCGTCCTGCGTACCGCCCTGGCCGAGTTCGCCAACGGGTTCGCCGTTGTCGCTGAGAACGATCACCAACGATTGAACCGGCGCTCCGGAACCCAAGATCTGAAGACCGTTGTCGTCGGAGTCGATGCCGTCGTTGCCAGCACCGACCGGGCCGGTGGAACTTTCCGGCGCGTCGGCCGGCGGGGTCGGGATGTAGACCACGTAGGCACCGGGGGCGAGGTTGCCGAAGAAGTAGTCACCGTTGAAATCGGTGGTGGTATTGGCGATCGGCGCGCCGACGCCCGGCGGTGCCGCAGCGGCGAAGAGTTGGACCACCACGTTGGAGATGCCGCCTTCGCCTGCATCTTGGGTGCTGCTGTCGTCGATGTCGTAGAACACGGTCGAACCGATGCTGACCGGATCTTCCTGAACCGTGATGGTCTCGGGATCGTGGTCGTCTTCGTCGCCGTTGCTGGAGTCGGTGATGTCGTCGCCGCCGACCGTGTCGTTGTTGACGAGGTCCGGTGCAGAATCAGCGTCTTCGGTGCTGTTCGGCGCGCCGTTTTCGTCCGTGGTGGCGATGATCTCGGCGAAGTTGATGAGGTCGCCGGAGACACCGGCATCTATGGTGAAGGTGATTGGGGTGTCGATGGAAGCGCCGGGGGCGATCGGGCCGATCGGGCTGGTAAGAATGGCGATGCCGCCGTTGGCGATCCAAGCAGGATCGTTGAGCGTCAGACCGGTGGGAATGTAATCAGCCAAGGCAACGGTGCTGGCCGTGATATCCCCCTGGTTGGTGACGGTGATCGTGTAGGTCACGGTGCCGCCAGGGGCGAACGGTCCGCCGGTGGCCTCGGTCTTGATCAGCGCGAGGTCGAAGATGCGGACGAAGCCGAAGTCGACGGTCATGTTGCCGTTGTCGTCGTCGGCGTCGTCTTGCGTGCCACCTTGGCCGGGTTCGTTGGAAGTTTCACCGTCGTGGGTGAGCGCGATCATCGGCGAGAGGGCCGGGGCGCCGACGCTGGTTTGGATGCCGTCGTCGTTGCTGTCCACGTCGTCGTCGGACGTCGCGGAGAAAGTCGAGCTGCGTGGGGCGGCCGGGTCCGGGGTGACTTGAACTTGGTAGGTGCCCTGCATCAGGCCGCCGAAGAAGTAGTCGCCGTTACTGTCAGTGTTGGTCGAGGCAATCACGGCACCGGCTTGGAGCAGTTCGACAAGCACACCCGCGATGCCGGCTTCGCCAACTTCTTGAATGCCGCTGTCGTCGGCATCAAGGAACACGGTCGAACCGATGCTGACTTTCGGCACGAAGCCGAAGTCGACGGTCATGTCGCCGTTGTCGTCGTCGGCGCCGTCTTGCATGCCGCCTTGTCCGGGTTCACCGATCGGTTCGGTGTTGTCGGCGAGGGTGATCACTGGGGAAACCGTCGGGTCGCCGGCGGCAGCCTGCGTACCGTTGTCGTCTTCGTCAGTCTGATCGTCAGCGGTCGAGGTCGGACCCGAACTGGTCGGGGCGTCGGCCGGCGGGGCCGGGATGTAGACGATGTAGTCGCCGGGCGTTAGGTTGCCGAAGAAGTAGTTGCCGTCGGTGTCGGTCGGCATAGATGCCAGCGGCGTGTCGACGCCAGGGGTGTCGGC
>ENA-ORXR01000844-ORXR01000844.1-marine-metagenome-genome-assembly--contig:-NODE-844-length-36863-cov-13.873321_pt1 | contig 36863 bp, 49 predicted proteins | sample MGYA00237866_ERZ511479 | MGnify/ENA metagenome assembly ERZ511479
CCAGCGGTGGACGGCGCCGCGCTGCGGCGCCGCCGCTGCCCGCGTCGCACCGACCGGGAGCGCTCGGTCGGCCGCGCCGCCGCCGCTCCCCTGCCCCGCCGGCGGTCGGCGGGTGTGGCCGCCGCGGCCGCCGCCGCGGAGCGGGTCGGGTGCCCGCCCGGCGGTGGGGTGGCGGGGGGGAGGGGGGGGCCGGCCCCCGCGGCAGCCGCCACCAGCCGCGACGCTGCCGCGCGCGCGCGCGCGGGCGGATCGACCTTGTCGGCAGCGGTGCGCGCCCCGCGTCGGGGGCGCAGCCGGTCGCGCCTGTGGTTGGTTTCCCCGCCGCCCTCGACGCCCGTCGGGGTGTGCGGCGTGCGCGCCACCCCCCTCCCCCCCGCCGCAGCCGCACGCGGCTGGGCGGCCACTGGTGCGCCGCTTCGGGGTCGTTTCCGAGTCGCCACGGGGAGCGGCGTCCCCCGCTGGGCGCTCCGGCGCGTGTTGCGCCGCCGCTCGTGTGGGCCCTCCCCCCCGGCGCCACCGCGGGGGCCCCCCCACGCTTGGCCGACGCGCAAGGGCCGCGCCGCGGACGTGGCGCCCCCCTCCCCCCCGCCCGTGGCGGCGGTTGCGCTTTGCGTGCCGGCGGCGGAGGGGCGTCCCCGCGGGCGCCGGTGCGGTCGTCCACCCCCCCCTGTCGACGGTGGCTCCCCTCCCCTTTGGCGGCGGTGGCCACCCGACTCGTGCCGAGATCCGACCAGACGGTGGGCGCCCGCCGCTTGCACGCTGCCAGCCGGCGGTGCCGCCCGCCCCGCCAAGGTCGCTGGTGGAGCGGTGGGCGCTGCGCGCCGCCGCCGAGGGGGGGGGGTCCTGACGCTGCCGCGCGTGTGGGGGGAGGCAGGGACGCAACGTGGGCTGACTGTGGGCGGTGCGGCATTCATTTGTGGGGACGGTGGCGGCAGCGGCGGGGGACGAGGCTTTGCCCACCCGCCGGCAGCCGCGTGCACTCGGCGGCGGGGCGGGTGGCGTCGGCGCGGGCGCTCCGTCGTAAACGTTGGTCATGTTGCCGCGGTCATTGCCTGCTCGGCCATGGACGGTGGGGCGGGAAACCTGGGGGTGCTTGTTGCCACCGGCCGAGGTTGGGGCAGGGACGGAGGATGCCGTGGACAGTGGCGTCGACAAGTGGCGTGCGTGCCCGACGTGGCGGGCGAGACAGGGATGGAGGCCTCTGTGGCGGCGCCGACTCTCCGACCGCACCCGCGGGGTGCTCGATGTCCTTTCGGGGGCGGCTCTGGCGTCGGGCTGCTCCGCCCCTTTCCGACCCGCACGCGGGCGGTCGCGTCGAGCTGGCTGGGACGTGTGGTGGCACGCCATCATCCCGAGTTTCGTATCGGCGGCTTGCCCGCCCTGGTCCTGCTTATGGTCATAGGTAGAGCGAACCTCGACCCTGGTGTCGTCCAGGTGAGGCGGAGCCACGCTGTGCCTAGCGCCGTGGGCTCCCTTCATCCCATCTGCCGGATGACGGCGGCGGGCGTGGAGGGGGTTTGTCGTGGGCATGAGGAGAGGTGGAGGACCCCTGGGCTTGGTGGTCCGCCTGGTGGACCTTGCCGACTGTACGCGCACGCGAATGTGGTAGCGGGGTGGAGTGACGCACTGGAGAGGGGGGATTGTCATGATGCAGTGGGTAGTGTGGGGCGCCTACGTTGCCAGCTTCCGGTGCTGTTCGCGCGTGCAAGACGCGTATGTGCTGTCCATCGTATCGTGCGCGCGTCGCGAAGTGTACGTACAACGTGAATCAACTACAAAAGAAACGCAGAGACTGCGGATGCGCGGTCAAGAGAGAAAAAGCAATCCAGTGCCACACAAACGCCCCCGCCATTCCTCGCGTGCCGTGCTGCAGCCGGCCATCCGCCAGTGGCTATCCTCCCACCAGGAACAGCTAGCTCCGGTCCGCCGCGGCGGCCACCGGCGCGGTGTGCGACGCGGTGCTCGCCAGCCCCACCACCACCACTCCCCCGCTCGAGGTACAGCAGCGCTCTGGTGATTAAGTGGGCGTGCAGAACATTCGTATTGAAAGAGCGTTCACGAAAACGCCCTGGGCTTGTGGACAGTCAGAACTGTTTTCACACCACGGAAGCCCCACCGGCGGCCACCCGGCGAACCGCCACAAGGCACTCACAGGCCCACACGCGGAAAGGGTGACCGACGACGCCGACCGATGTGGGGCGGCTGCTCGCGGGGACGAGGACGGCGGGTGGCGGGCGGCAGGGAGGGCGCCCGCCGACCCCAGCTAGGCGCCACGCCGTCAGGGGGGGGGCGCCACGGGCGCTGGCGCCCCCGCGCGGGGCGGAAAGCGGCTCGTCGGCGCCCCGCCGAGGGAGGCGGTGGGGGATGCCGTTCGGCGCCTCTCGGGCGCTCGCCGGGCAAGGACCCAGCCGCCACGGCAGCCATGGCAACTAATACGGCGGCGGCGGCGGCGGCGAGAGCGGCTACGGCGGCAGTTGCGGCGGCGGAATAGTGCGGCCGCTCGGGCTCTGCCCGCGCGCGAGGCGCGCCGCCACCCGCCGCCGCCACTCTTGGAGACCGCCACGCGACGCACGCCGCAATCTCGCGGGCGGCCGAACCGCCACAACGGCCACAGCGGCCGCGCATTGTACACTGGCCGACGCGCTGCGCTCGCCCAGACTGCCACTCGCGGCGGTTGCGGCGGCAGACGGCACCCGCCGCCCTGCCGCGGGCGGCGAGAAGGCCGCCGCCGCGGGGTCGTGGAGGCAGCAGCGGCGGCAGCGGCCGACCCCCTTCACACCACCGACGGCAGGGGCGAAGGCGGCGACAGGCGTGCCGGTTCCCCCCCCCCCGCTCCCCCGCCCCCGCCAGCGTGCACGCGCGCGCCTGAAATCACGGCCCTGGCCCAGCCCCTTCGTGTGGCGCAGAGGGAACGGCCCCCCAGCCGCGCGCTCCGCGTCAACCAGCGCCACCGCGCAGAAGGCGGCACGCGTCAAGGCGCACGCAGCGGCACTGCCGGCGACGGCGCGCACCGTTGGCGACGGCCGCACGTCGACCGCGCCGTGCGGCGTTGACGGTCAGGGGCGGGGCGTCGCCGCCGCCCCCACCACCACAGGCAGCCGCACGAGGAAGGGGGGGTGCTCAAGCGGCACAGACACACGGCGCAACACGAGCCACGGGGGATGGTGCCGAGGCACGCCAGCGCCGCGTGCCGGCCGGCCACTACACTCGCCGGCGCCCGCCTACGCGCCCACACGCCCGCCCACGCCGCTGCTCCGCGGGCAAGCAAACCGGGCGAGCCCGCATCGACGCCGCCTGGCCCACCTCGCTCCCCCGCTTGGGGCAGGGGTGGCACATGCTGCTGCTGCCGTGGTCGCCGCCGCCGCCCACAGCCGTCACGGCTGACACGCCCCAACAGGGAGGCCCGCCTATGCCTGCTGTCGTCCCACGACGTCCCGCACCGTGCCGCAGGTGCCCCCTCCACCTCCAAATGCTATCCGCCCCCACTGTACTATTTCCCGCCTGACAACAGCGAAATCCGTGCCGCCGCCCTCTGCAGCGGCGGCGTCTCTCGTCTGGCAGCGGCAGCGTTCGCCATGGAGAAGACGACATCCACTGAGGCAGCGCAATTCCCTGAACGTTATGCCAGGGTACTGCGCAATGTGTGCAACACCCAGGCCTCACCAAGGGTATCAGTTTTGGTCACGAGTACGGTATTCGGCTCGAATCCAGCCACTGAGTATTGGCTGACAGTATGACGGACTTTCAGACGTCCGAGTATGAGTATCACCCAAACCTGACGGAGCGGGTATCAAGGGTATATACCCTTGAAACTCTGGGCTATGTTTGTTCACCGCGCGGGCACGCGTATACCATTTTGCTGGAATTACAATCCGGATCGTGCGGTTACCATGCGTTTTCGGGACGTATTTCGTTGTCAGACGGCTCATGTGGTCACGGTGCCGCACTGCAGGATGCTGTCAAGGGTATCGGCTTCGCCAGACTCGAGAATATGGGTAGTACTCATAAATACCCTTGGTGATACGATGTCGCGAGTATCTGGGGACGTCCCATACGCCGAGTAGGAGTATGGGCGACGCGTCGAAATGTCCCGCGGGTACGAGTATATACCCGAAGAATGTACTCGGGTGATACGCTTGCTGAAATACTCTTGGAAAGGCCCGGCAACACCCCAGACCCTCTTTTAATTTTTTCGCTGGCCGGTGCACGTTGCCGGAGTACTTGCCAAAGAGACCGTGCAAATGTAAAACGGGACCGCGGCAACGACACAGGGCGTAGCACTGTAGGTTCTTGGAGTCGACATGTTCGCAAGCCATGGGCAATGTCGCTCATGTGGTTCGCTTTTCCAGAAGGCGTCTACGTTGTCTGTACGCGTCGCTTGTATGGTTTCCGGATTCAAATCTTGCTCACTGCGGTCAACAACGGGGTAAAGGGCGTGGTACAGATGGAAACCACGATTCCGGTTGCACTCGGCCAAAGGAGGTAGCTGTGCTTGACAAGAAGATTCGTTTCTGAGCTCTGAGGGGCATGTTTTTGAGTTTTTGACTGGTGAGGGTAGGTTTTTGTCGCAAATCGCTTCAATGGGGGGTCGTCCCGCGGTGTGATTGGCGAGTGGGCGCCTCCTGTCACCTGAAATGGCCTTCCTGCGGTCCTGACGCCAGCTGCAGGGCGGGGTTCTTGCATTCTGTCGGTCGGTCACCCTCAGGAGAGGCTATGGTCGACAAACCTCCGTCTGACAGGAAGAGTACATCCGCTCGCAACAGCAATGGCCTGCGCCTGGCCACGGGTGCTGCGACGATACTTCTGAGGTGGGTCGTTTGTTGGCAGCGGGGAACCAGTAGTGCGCGCGCTGTTGGGGCCATATCGACCTGCCGCTCCGTCCGACGCAGCACTCCTCGTGTTGATGACTCGTGAGCGAGTACCTGGTACGCGCTGTGGCCGTAGTACTCCACCACCCTATGCGTTTCGCCGCCCTGAGGCGCGCTGACGTGCCGTACGGTGCGTGAGGTACGTCTGCAGCCGACGCTCAGCTGGTTACTCAATCGGACAATGGTGCGCGGGGAAAGCGGCCGTGCTTGTACGCAGCGATGACAAGAAAGAGGCCGGTGGGGTGCTGAGATGCAGGCCACGACACAAGCGAACGTGCGAATGGGGGGACCTTTGCAACGCGTGGGGAGATGCGCTGCTGGGCGCTGCAGCACGTGCCAGTAGAGCCGTCCGCAAGACCTGGGGCAGACGCTTCAAAGTGGCCGTGGCGGCGGATGCTGCTGACGAAGACGTCGGCCACCTCGAAGGCCCAAAGGGGCGCCAGAATGATATGGTAGGGCCCCCCGAGGGCCTCCCCCATCAGCTTGCTGCCACACAGCGCCACCAGATGGGGCATCCGCGCGGCCATGCCGCGCGGAACCTCCACCGAAGCCCACCAAAGGGGGGCGATCGGGTACAAGGCCGTACGCCGAGGTACGGGAACCTCGCGCCCCTCTCTCTGCTCATGGAGCACGAGGTCGCCCAGGGTGGTGCGGATTGTCCACTCCACCAGGGCGCCCGGAATGAAGTAACCACGGTCATCCTCCCCCAACTTGGGGGGAGTACCCGGTAGTAATCCCAGGAGAAGTGGGGCGTGTCGCCCACCTCAGGGGGGAAGTCCCGCTCCGCCAGATGACGAAGCACCCGGCACACCCGCCAGTCATCCGGGCGGCGGAGGAAGGGGGAGTCTGTCGCCGTCCCCTCGGGGACGGCATACAACGGGCCATAGTTGGCCCGGATGGTCGTCCACAGATAGACCATGCGGCGGCCCTCGAGGGCCGCATACCGCTGCTCGACCAGGGAACCCCCGAGGTCCCACGGAAACCGCTGGTAGGTGTCGTCCACGACGGCGGGAGTCGGCCAAGAAGCCGAAAAGAGGAAGGCCAAGGCCCAGTCGATCTCCGCCTCTTCCCCGAGGACGTCGCCGGGAGCGTCGCCCCGACTGGCGACCGCTATGGCAGCCGCGCTGGTGGCCGTATCGGCCGACGCCATCGGACCCCGGAAGACGGGGACCCGGGGAAGCTCGATAACCCCCACCCACGGGTGGGGCACGAGGTCGTCGCGGAACGCGGAAGAACCTCGGACGAGCGCTATCGGCGCCGTCCCCACTCGTGACGAAGAGGGTGCCCGCAGGGGGGGGGGGCCGGGGGGGGACGCCCCGCCGCCGCCGGCGAGCCACCCGTCTCAAGAACCTGTAAAGATGCCGCCAGGTAGCCGCCGCCAGCGGATTCGGCGGAGATGGCTCCGCAGCCGCCAACTTTCGTGCCACCACCGTCTGAAGTGGGGGGGGGGGGCACGGCCCGCTGCGGGCAACGGCAAGGAACGATGCGATAACGGGGACAAAAATGAGCCTGCCGATAGCGGAGGGGCCATGGAGAGATGGGCAAAGGCACCGAGCCTAGCGCCCAAGAAAGTGCTCCTCATCTGCAACGCAGCTGCTCAGGAGATATGGGAATGTCAGTGAAGCACCTCAAGACGGCTACTTCCTGTGACTTCTGAAAGAAAGGATACGATGGTTGACACCTCACATTGTCACACCCCTCTCGTTGAAACCTGAAGGCCGACCACCTCAACCCAAAACATCAATATTCAAGCCTGACATCGTCACACATCGCATGGAAAGTTGCTCAGAAAGGCAAGGTGCCGGTCGAAAAAGAACGGCCACCTGTGCGACATGATGAAAAAGGATTGGATTCAGCGGCTCCGACCACGACATCCAATGCCTGAGACGCAGGTCCAGATCGTTGGGACCCACGCCGCCGTACCCACTTCAATCGCCGCACCGGGGGGTGGCAGCAGCCTCTGGCTATTGCAGCGCCCAGGAATGTCGCCGGCTCGTGGCCCGCAATGACCGAACGAGCGAGGCGGTGGCATCATCCGTACGGAGAGATGCGACAGATTGGCGACAGACATTTGTGACCATTCAGCATTACTAGGTCACGCGCTCCAGACCAATACGTGCTAGGACTTTTTCCTGTCGTTCGACATCTCAGTCGTATCTTTTCGTGGCGGCAGGCTGATCAGCCGAAGAAATGTCGCTTGCGGCCGCTCATGGCCCTGTTCAGTAACCAAGTCATCGCTGTAGGTGTCCTTAACGCCGGTAGCGGCGAGGAACTGTGCGAACGAAGGAAGTAGCGAACATGGGCCAGAGGGGGTCCCTGATCTTCATCTGCTCTGAGCAATGCCCTTGTTGCTCTGCCACCAGAATGCCGAGAGATACCATACCGTTCAAGACCACATGCGGTACAAACCGACTCGCACGTCCGCACCTGCACTAGCCAGCGCATCACGGAGAGCCGCCAGTAGGGCATGTGTTGTTGTTTTCTGACTTATGGGTGACATGAACAAGAACAAGGACGGCGGAGACAGCAGCGTCAGCCAATGAGCGCGACAAGTTTATGACAAGCAGCAACTAGATCTCGTCCTGATCTTGTCCTGTTCCCGTGCGGGTCCGCCAAAATCTCAAACATCAACGATATAGTTGTGCTGGATCGGAGGTGGGACATCACAGGCCATTGGCTTAGTGGGAATTGCACAGCATTCCCATGTTGATGCAGGAATATCATAAATGAGATATTCATGGGTAGTAGGGCTGTCGCCCGTGTACAAGGTCTTATCCTCTTGTCGTAACCATGAGCCTGAGACAGTGGTCCATCGTTCGAATAAAATTTCTGTGTAAAAAAATTATCTCGCATTGGAGAAAGAGTTGGCAAATGTGAGCGTAGAACCGCGTTCTCCTTTTTTTTGGTAATTGGCTCTCGCACTACTTCTCTCCGCACTACAGAACGGCGCGACAGAACGTTGACTACGCCGGACAGCACTCACAACCCCACGTGCCCCTGAGCGGGCGCAAGCGGGTCTCTTTTTGCTGGGCGAGACGCCACCCTTCTCGCGCTGCGCCTTCGCCGTCGCCGTCGCTGCAGCCGCCATGACAACTGCGGCGGTGGAGCGGACGCTGGCGGCCTGGTGGAGACGGGGCAGGCCGGCGCCAGGCCGGGTGCGTAGCGGTGCGCCTGGCAACCCTTTGGTCCCGTGGGGGGGGTGGGCCATTTTTCGGGGTCCTGACGGCGCCGTTGGCTGTAAGACAAATGCTGCCACACCTCGCTTTGGCATTACACCGAGCCGGCGGCGCGTTCCCCAGCGCCAGCTGCGACCGCCGAGTGGCCGGTGTCGGGGCTCGTGGTGGCTACGGGGGGTCAAAAACTCTCGCGGACAGGACGGGCCGGGGGACCGCCGCCGCATCTACCGGACACTGTCACAGGCCGCACGCTCAGTGGTTTCGGGTGGCACGGCCGTCCTAGGACGACGGCCTTGGCGCCTCGGCTGGAGGCGTCGAGGCAAGGCGTTTATTGTTACCGGCCGCCCTTGTGCCTCCACCAGACGGTGGCGCGCGCCATGGCTCTGGATGCGTCCGCCGAATGGCCAGCGTTGGTCCTGGCCGACCGCCGCCACCACCAACTCACGCTGAACCAGGCCCCACAATGCGCTTTCCCGGTTGGCGCGGACGGTGAACGACGTCGGCATTGGCCACGCGGCAGTTGGTGGAAAAGCAAGGCCCGTGCTATCATAGGCCTCCCTGGCGCCGCCCCCAGGAGCTGGCGCGCGACAGGGCATCGGCTGCGACCTCCGAGTGTCCGGCGTTGGTTCTGGCGGTGACCGCGGCGAGATGATCAGCCTTGAGCCGGAAGAGAGCTGGGCGACCGACACTATAGCGTCCATGGATTGCTTTTTTCCTCACGCTGCAGGCTTCCAGCAGGCACTGCTTCCCAACGATGACGACTGCGACGCGTCGACCGGCGCCAGCCGGTCAGCGTTCTGGCGGAGCAGCGGCCGGCAGAATGCTTTGCTGTGGCGTGGATGGGGACGTTGTCCGGGAGGGGTAGGGGTATATGTCTCTGAGTGCAGAGGGCTCTCACCCAGGAGGTGGCGCACGCCACGTTTCTGGCTGTGGCCGCCTCGTGGCCGTCGGCGCTGGTGGCGACGGCGGCGGCGGTACGTCGCCCCTGGTTGGCAACTGAGCAGCGGGTCACGGTGACGCCAGAGCGGTTCTGGCGCTGATTTGAAGGGGGTGGTGGGGCGACTGTGTAGGAGGAGGGGGATGGCTGCAGGTCGGAGAGTGCGGTAGGTGTGCGGAGGGGGACGACCTGCTCTTGGAGCTGAATGAGCAGAGTTGGGGACAGGAGAATACCACGCGTAGCCGGCCTCACGTTTTCGGCCGTCCGCCGACCACACATATACCTTCTTCGTGGCCCGGGTGGGTCGCGTGCGTCTGGTACTGCACCTCCTCCGCAACAGTGTCGTGTCACACGCGGCGTCGACGCTGAAGAGGCGACGGCGGACCAGAAGACCTGGCAAATGTTGCGGAGTGGGTGACGCTGACGGTGTGGTCAGGTGGTGTGTGGCAGCGAAAGTGCGGGAATGAGGTCTCCGCAGGGTTGGTAGCCTTTTAGCGGCTCAAAAACAGACACCGCGGAGCCACGTTCTTTTCTACTTTGACAAACTCGTTTCACGCCACGGCGCCTCCCGCAGGGACACAGTTGTGTCTCGAAAAGTGTTTTGGTGGTGGCGAGGTGGAAAATGGACGGTGCAGCGGGTGGTGCCTGCGTGGACGAGAAGCGTCATGATGGAAACGATGACTGTAGTTGGGGTTGGTTTAGTGCCTTCCCCGGCCCGCCACTGCCGTTTATCCTGACATAGCGACCGCGCACCGCCCGCTGCGCAACCCCCTTCCCGGCAAATGACGTCGCGATAGGCACCCTCCCGGCCACGGCGGCCCACGACGCGGCACCCAAACTGTTTGCCGGCATTCCCATTTGGTCGGGTCTTCCTGTCCAGGCTGTCCAGGGGGAGCAGGGAAACACAAAACATGACGAGGTAGCAATAAAAAAAATATGCAGATAAACGAGGGAAGGTGGCTCCCGAGCACAGTGGTGCAGGCCGCGAAGTCGTAGACAGAGCCCCGCGACGTCAGTTCTCATGTACCCCCTGTGGATCCTGGCGCAGATGCGTGCCGTGCCTTCCTCCTCGCAACATATTGGCGACATCAGACCAATCACAGTAACCCACACACTCACGCACCACTCGCCCACCAAGGCGACCACGACAAAGAGAACGTGCCTTGCTACCACTTGCGCGTCCTACTCGGTCCCGCCCAGCAAGGGAGCGGGTTTGTTGCATCCAAGTAGACATCCGTCTCATGCCCAGCGGCGATTAGATACACGAGGATGCGGCAGTGAGGTAGACGGGAGCTGCTGCGCACACCACAGTGCACAAAATCCCCACGAGAAACAAGACAATCATAAGGGTTGACGTCAATGAGAACCCCCGGTCCTCCCCCAGTGGTGGGACCCCCACGCGCCGCTTGGTGCGAGTCGGGCCACAGCCGTAGGCGTGTGCCCGGCTGTACGGCCATGAGAGCGCCAAGAAGGCGAGGGGGATCCGCTGTCACAAACGGTGGTCGATCGTCAGTGTGCGCGAGCTACCGGCATGCCCGCGGAGAATACACCAAAGCAACAGGCTTGTGGTAGCCATTTGTAGATCCAAACAAAGTCGAAACAAGAAACGAGAGCCCAGAAAGCGCCGCAACCACTGCTATGAGGCCGGAAGCGTCTCCAATCGCGGCTGCAGCTTCGTCGCACAGGTGCACCATGCCGCGGCCTCGGTCCGCTGACCGTCCTTGTGCGACAATAGCCCTCACGCTTGTCGAGTTGAAGATGGTCGTGACGAGCCCCGACCCAGCGAGAGCGCGCATCTCAGCTTGGACGCTGGCCGTCAGAGACCGAGCGATACCCAGCGAGAACATCCAGTGACCCTGTCCACCAATACTCAACGCACGACGCGCCAGCTCCGAAGGGCCCCCCACCGCCCAGGTAGACGCCCGCATCGCGGCTGCGCCACGATCGGCGCAAGCCTCAGCGTCCGCTCGTCGGACCAAGCTGCTCTGAAGCTCCTCGCGGTCTTCACCAAACACATGCAGATAGGAATCACCCAATGGAAGTTAAGGGGGATCAGAAGGGGGTCGAGCGGCGGGTAGGAGACAATCACCGCGCTCGGAAACTGCGTCATCAGCTTGAGCAGCGGTAGCGTCGTTGGACGCGGCTAGTGCACCGCCAGCCGCAGGCCCGCTGTCAGCTTTGACTGGTGTGATGGAGCGGCACCCGGTCGAGGCGCGGGGGGAATTCAGGGGCGAGGTGCACTCCCGCCCGGTGGCCCGACTCCGCTGCTTTTAGACCCGACCAGCGGAGAGAGCGACCGCGCGCTCCTCGGACATGGTGGATATGCGCGAGGCTCCACGCGGCGCGGGCCCTAAGCCCAGGCGCTTCCGCTCCTTGTACTTCCTATTGCGCTCGGCGCTCGAACAGCCATCGCCAAAGAGAGACAGTGACAGGGGGATTGAAGAGAAGGCGTGCGGGGATGGGGCTGGTTCGAAGAGCGGCAAGCAGCGGCGAGTTGGATCAGCTCTGATGCACGTTCTCGAGGAGAGGGTGCGAAATTCTATCTGCAATGGAGTCGTTTCGAGTGATTCAAAGCTTGCCAAAATATTTTCGAGCAGCACACTTCCATGTAGCTTTCAGGGGCAGATGGCGACATTGTCAGGTTTGGCCCACTTCCGAATATGAAGGACATCGGCCTGCGAGTTGCCAGCACAAGGGGGTGACATTGTCACTTTTCAAGATGATTCGTTCTCGCGGAAAGATATCGCGCGGTGGCGCTGGCTTGGTGGACTAATGATGTCTGTGGCGTCTTCCATAACGTCATGCGAGTGCAAAAATGGAGAAAAACTGGACGGAGCAGGCGGCGGCGAAAGGTTGTCGGTGCGGCCACCTCCCGTCCTCTGGCGATTGGGCGGCGTCGTCGTCGCGGCCAGCGTCCGCTGGCGCGGCGGCGCAGTGGCTACGGCCGCCCGCGGGCGGCGGCGTGTGTTGGGTGCCCCCACCATCCACGAGTGGCAGCACATAGGCCCTGGAGCCCTCCGCCGCCCTCAAGCAGGGGATCCACGGCCGCCGCCCGCAGGCAACGGCGCCGCGTCGTCAAGGCGGAAGCCACGAGCGAGCGACGGCGGGAAACCGGAATAGTCATCTCTAAGATCAAGCGGGATCGCCCCGGCGGCGGCGTGGCGACACGGCGGCGGCTTCTGTGGCGGAAGCCACCGGATGCGTTCCTGCGCGCACCGGTCGAAGCAGTTAACCGTAGTTAAGACGAAGATGCGTTTTTTCGCTCTGAGGGGCATGTTTTCGACTTTTTGACTGGGGAGGGTCGGTTTTTGAGCGAATCGCTTTGGCGGACCGCGTTGAGGGGGGGTCGTCACGCACTGTGGTGGGTCAGAGGGCGCCTCGTATGTAGAGATGCGACAATTTCATTTCATGAAACTCCGAACGAAGGCAACGACAGAAACGTGCTGCAACATGTCAACGCTCGTTCTCAGCCCCAAGAAGGAGGCACGACATGCAGCCAGTTGACCAATCAGAACAGAAATCTTCTCAAATTGTCGAGACCTCGAGTCTTCGTCCTCAACCCACCTGCTCGCACCCCACTTTGCCACGCGGGTGCGCCAGTGTTGCTCAGACGAGCGTCCGTGTTTCCTGGACGAGCCGTAGTGAAAAATATTATCCTTTATGCAAGCAACTCGTTGACGAACGCGTCCACTTGGTCAGGTTCCAAGTCTGAGCCAGGGGCGTCGTCCTCTTCGTACTCTCCACCCTCCTCTTCACTGTCAGCCCCCCCCCCCTCGTCGTCCACAGCGCCACCCCCACCACCTCCGCCGCCCCCTGCCGCCCCATGCGCCATAGCCTCAGCATCAAGCTCCTCGCAAAAACGTAACAGCCTTTTCTCCGTCGAAGAGCGAGAGAAGCTTGTGACGGGGTTGCGGCGCCGCAGCGACGCCGCGTTGAACATAATGCGAGTCAGCTTGTCAACGTGCTCACTCGCCGTGCGGTTGCGTCTCGGCGAAAAAATGTGGCCAAGTGTCTTAAAAGCACGCTCACCACCCGCTGCAGAAGGAGGCAAGCAAAACAAACGAATGGCAATGGGGTGCCATAACGGAAAGCACTCTCCACTTAACCGCCACCAGGTCAGGGGGTGTACCTCTCGGCACGCCTCCTCCTGTTCGGGCTGCCCGAGAAATGCGAGCACCTCACTTAACTCGCTGCGCAGAGCCCCGAGTAGCCCGGCGTCACCGCCTGCGAGTGTCTCAACTGCGGCATCCCGCAGTGCAGGCAGCGTCCTCCCGTCCTCCCCCCAGCGCAATCCCGCAACACGCCCCCGCGCGGAGCTCCAAAACCCGTCTAGATAAAATGCAAGTGCCGCCATCGGGTCGGAGAACGCACCAAACCGTGTGGAGATACTACCCTGCAAAGCTTGCCGCGTGGCAGCCGGCAACTCCAGGAAATGCGTGTCGAGCGACGAGCGCAAAGTCGAAAAGAGACCGGCATAGGAGGACAAAGGCGTCCCATCGCCCTCGATCAATGCGACGACGGCCGCCAACAATCTCAAGAATGGCACGGATTGGTCGATCGCTGCCGCACTTGCCGCCTCCACCGCCGCTGTCACGCTGGCGGGCACGTCAAACGGATGTTCAGCACAGCCATTAGAAAAGAGGGTGAGCCGCAAAGCAGCCATATTTTCTTGCGCCGCCGATATTGTCACGGCCTGCCCCACCCACCGAGTGCGGCTGTAAGGCTTGAGGGACCGCACACGCCGACCATTGAACGTCATGTTTGACGCCGATTGGTTGTGGAGGGCACCCGCGCGAGCGCACCGGGTCACGAATACGGCAGCGCTCACCGCGTGCCGCAACGCAGACGAAAAGGGCGACATCTTGGCCGCGTCCCGTGCAATGAGATTGCCGGCGTGGGCAGCGCAGCCGAGGGAGAAGACGGCAGCGCCCGCCCGCACCGCGTCAACCCGCATGCGGACCATGTTTGACGGGGAGTCCGTGACCAGCATCTGTGGGCCACGTCCACAGAACCGCTGCATCGCCGTCACTGCCCCGCCTGCGACTTGGGCCTGTGGCAAGGCGGCCGCCATCATGGGCCCCGCCAGCACCCCCGTGAGCGCCGCCCGGAGATTCACAGCAGAAGACGGCTCTGTGCCCAGGCGGGCAGTGCCAATGAGCAAGGGTCGCGGGGTGTAAATAACAACGTTTATTACCCCCTTGTGGTTGAACGTAGCACCATCTATGGAAGCCGCTCGAGCGGGAGCCGCCGCAAGATGACGTCTGACCGCATCGTCGGAGCTACGAGCCACCGCAGGAAGGAGCACCGACGAGATATAGGAACGGGACCCGGGCCCATCAAACGTGCCGCCCGACACGAGCAAAAACACAGAACGCCAGGCAGCCGTGTCGAAAAAGCCGATTGGAAGCCCCGCCTCAAACATGGCCGTCGCAAACACTGTCCTCCAATGAAGTAGAACTGCGGATGGTACGGGCGCCACAGCACCCGCACCATTGGTAGACGACCGGGCGGGTCGCAAAACCTCCGCCATCCCCGGGTTGGCCTCAAGCGATGCCGTACATTTCAGTACATGGTCAACCCCGCGTGTGGCGTTCTTGCCAACGTTCCGCCACCCGCAGGGTGGGCAAAGCATTGTCTTCGTGGCCGGGTCAAAAGCAATGAAGCTCCATACCTTGCTCGCGGGAGCCATGGCAGAGGAGTGCGGGTGACAAAGTGCGGTGATGGGGGAACAGCAGAGATGGGTATTGGGCTCACAGGCGGGGGAAGGAGGTAGAGAGGGGAAAAGGAGCGAGTATGGAACAGAAGGGGCGGGGTGTGGCCGTCCACCTCGCTGAGCAGAGCCTGTCTGGTCGAGATCGGGTGCTTTCGTGAGCCTCGAAGCGCCGTGGAGGCGAGTGTGGTCCGTATCTGCCGCGAGATCCTGCTTCGTGGCATTCTGCAAGGTCTTCGTTGCATGAAATTTCACGTTGCAGTAATAACGGCCTTCACAACCCCGTGAGGGCATATTCTTGAAATTTCAGTGAAATTACGCAACGTGGCTGCAATCAGCGCATCTCTACAACAGAAAACAGCCGCCGATAGCCTCGCCGCCGCTGCCACAGCGGCAACCAAATCAGCTGCGAGCGGGTGAATTCAAAAAGAAGTCGAACGAAACGGCAGACAGAAAGAAAACAGAACAGAGGAACCCGTACAATCACTCGGACGTGTCAATGACCATGTGTGGATGAAATGCCCCACTCCAGGCGTTGATTTACGGGCGAAAGCATGTCTAAAGTAGCCAACACACAGCGAAAGGATGTCGAAAGTTTCAAGCACACGTCCGCCGTGCTGGTCACAGGGTCACTGGGCGTCGAGCAGCGAGGCTTCGTCGAGACATACGTCACAATAACAAAGTAAAGCACGTACCCTGGTCAACGTCTGCGCGTGTACTCTTGATCCGAGCCATCGCGCAAGTGTAGGGAGACTGTGGTAACGAGTGGCGTCGACGTAGGCGTGGTCGGGTCAGTACAAAGAAGCAACACAGCAACAGAGTGGTGCAACAGGTCCGTGGGGGGAGCAAGGACGCGCTCAAGAGCGGGCATGAGCAGTCGATATGATGGCAGTGGGAGCGCTGCCGGCACGACGACACTGAGCACGGTGGGCTGCGATAGGACTTCCTAGCCGGACGCACGCAGATGTGTCCCGGAACCTGCAGGCTGTGACCACAGCACCCAGAGCACCTACAGCACACACCCCTGAACAGACTGTGGACAGCCACCTCTTTCAGAGCAGCAGGAAAGCGGTGGTGGCGGAAGCTTGCGCCCCGCTGAGGCCCTGCGTGTGCCCGCCCGCCTCCGAGGCCCTATGCCGAGCCCGCCCCCCCCTCCGAGGTCCTATGACGAGCCCCCCGCCCCATGGAGTGTCCACGGGCGGGCTCGGCTTGATACTGCACCTCCAACCGCCATCCCAAGATTCTAGGGCGGAGCGGCCGCCTCGCTCTGGGATCGAGCGAGATCGACTGCGGCTGCTGGAGGCCGTAGAGATTCCCAAAGACCGCACCCCCAATATGTAATTGACGAGCTTACAATAACACGTGCGACTGAGAACCTAACATTAACACTGCCAGTAATTCCTCCCTATTGATCATCAGAAAATGGCTCCCGACTAAACAAAATAGAATGCACCGCTTCCCTCTCCATCGTGCCAACCACTTCGGCCAGAGCCCCGACAGGTACATAGTAGCGCGTCTCCTCACAACCCGAGACGCATTCGATCCCGAACTTGGTCGAAGCGTACCCGTATCGGCCAGGTCGGTCCTTAGCCGACTTTACGTGCTCCACGTACGCAAGCGTCTTTGGTCTCCCATCAATATATACTGCAGCGTAGTGAAAGACCGTCCCAAAGGTGGGGACGGGACGCTGTTCCGAAGAGCCGCCGCGACGGTGCACCAGCTCGGTGGAGTTGATTCGCACTAGGCAGTTGCGCCGTCGGTGCTTGTACCCATCCGATCCAGCCGGTTTGGAGCCCGCACTTCCTCCGGGAGCCAACGTAATGCGGTAGTACTTCAAGGCCAGGATATCATCCGGCACCTCGCCCGCCTCTTCTTCCACGAGCACAGCCCGCATGCCGATCAATTCCGCACCATCGAGGTAGGCGGAAGCGCTACTTGGCGGGATTAGGACGCAGTCTGGACCGATGGTTTCATGTATCTTTAGGCTGCCGGGAGGAAGCTCGGACGGCTGAGGGCCTTGGCCCGTTGCCTCGGCCCGTTCTTGAGGTAGGTACTGTCGACCGAAGGAGGAGATAATGTCGGCCTTACTCTGCCGCGTGACGTTCTCCTCGAGGGATTCATGCGGCCTTGAATGAGATCGGATTAGATTTCAATGTGTCCCAATTTTTCGCTCCATCGGGAACTGCCAGCAGACCCAAGCCGGCACGCGCGCCCGGAGACGGGTAGTGACGCCCTGAACTGTTGTAATAGTCGACAGACACAGCGGTTTTCGCTCGACTGAGCCACGGTAGATCTAAGCGTATTAGTTTCCGACGAAACACTTGAGGTCGTTGTCCATCAACTTGATCTCAGCCTCCGATACGCCCCTCGGACGGAACAGGAGACGACTAGCCCGGCTCAGAGCCATGAAATTGTCCTAAAAATCGCCAGGGATGCGGCCGGCGAGAAGGATTTCTCCAGTGCACAAGATGAAGTGCATCCAGTCGACAGCCTTAACTGACTTGTGGTGCACGTCGATATTTCTGAAGGACCTGGTATGTGCGCGCGGCACGGTCCGCCGCGCGCTGCGCAGCTCGCGCCCCACCATTGTGACAGTAGCCTTTGGCATGATGTAGGCTTCGTCTCTGTCCTTCTTCACCAGTTTCAGGCCTTCGAACGGCTTCCACAGGTTTGGAACGACGTTCAAAAGCACCAGGTGCATCGTGTCGTACGGCGCGACAGTGGGTCCCATTTCCCACAAGTCCTTGAGATAGGGGTAGGCCAAGCGCAAGGCGAGACTTGGCGCGAAGAAGAGAGAGCAGCCTTTGATTCCACTCTTTGCTCGAGGCTGGCCTGGTACGCCACGGACCTGCCCTCCGCGCGTGCCTTCTCGACAGCCGAAGGATCTGCTGCGATACTTGCTGCCTTCCGACGCGGAGCGGTGCAGTTACGCACAGAAAATAGTTTCTTGTTAGCCCTACCCGGAGTGGGGTCGTTGGCTGGATAGTAGACGTGGCTGCTTGCAGCAACATAAACGCCCTCAAAATTTCGAAGCCGGTTGTAGACGTAGCCGTTAGCGCCCTTCGCGTTGTAGAGCTTGCCGCCTCCTGGTTTTCCGTCGTGAAGTTCAGCACGCCCGCTTTCAAAACCTGAGGCGTCGTCGAAGTAGGGACGACAAGTCCAGGAATCCCGTTCGCCAGATCGTTTCACTCTTCGGCAATCGGGTGCAGGAAGGACTCAAGGTCAACAGGTTGTCTTGGTCCCGGAGTTACTGCGAGCAACAGCTGATACTTAGCCCGTGTTCGTTGGTCGGGGCGCACACTAAGCGGTGTGAAGAATATAGGCCAGCCTTCATATCCGTTCGCCCGCCAAAACTGGAAGCCATCCGTGTCCCAGTTCAGAGGCACAAACATTCCATCTAGGAGACCTCGGTCGCGGAGGAAGCGTCATTTATCGCCATGAAAGTGGTCGTGGACGCCATCCACGTCTTCTTCCGCGGCCAGACGGGTGGCCGCCATGTTCTCTAGCATGGAATACCCAATGATTGGGTCACTGAGAAGGTGGGCCAGCCACGACGAAAGAGACCAGTAGGTTATCTGCTTCGCCGGTTCCCCGCCGGTGTCGTCGTGCGCCGCAGGCGTCCCATACCGTCTGCTGCGCGCGGAGGTGGGTGTACGCCAATCACCCGTTCACACGGCAATCGACCTTGAGGGTTTCCAAATTTACGCTTGCCGCGATGAAACGCTCCATAAGGTAGGGAGTGCGGTACTTGGCAGCGCATGTGATCAATTTCAGTATATCTGCAACCGCCGCTTGCGTTAAGTCGTGTTGAACCGTGAACGCATGGAACGCCAAGTCGGCTTTGTTGTCTTCAAACTGGCCGACAGGGAGCCGCAGTTCGTTCGTGCTTACAGACGGCTTGTAAATGGGCGAAGGAGGCAGCCCACTGTCAGCTTCTGGTTGTGCTTCAACCAGGAACACCGGTGGTGGAATGTTTTCTGGATCGCTCGGGTCTTCGTCCGTGCTTGGTGCACTCGATGCGACTCCTGAATCTGGCGTATTTTCCGCGTCACACTGGCAGCCGTCGCCGGTGGGACCTGATCCCTCGGCACCGCCGGCCTCCCCACTTGGCGTCATCGCCAGGGCTTGACCACCCGACGGGCCCCCTCCTCCGTCGGGAGGTTGTTCATTCGCTGGCCCGCCGCCACCTCCACCGTAGACGGTGCGCCGTCTTTTTTCTGGCTGCTTGTGCAGGTAATACGTCGACCTGGACACTGCCGCAGGGCCACGACGGCTGCCGTCCGTGCAGACATAGCAGTTGCAAAAGAACCGCCCGGCACCGCCTGGTGTCGCCATAATCTGCTAGTCAAGGGAAGCTGAGGGGGGGGGGAAAGACGACGCGGCTGAAAAGGGGTGTCACCGGTGGGGCGCTTGTGTCGATGACTGAGATGAGAAGCTATCTAGAAGTCATTGGGAGGTGTCTTTGTGCGCAGTTTGATGAGCCGCTTTCCAATCAAATAGCAGGATGGCACACCCGCAAGTCGACGGTACTGGAGGCTTCGATTGCATTCCGGACCTTTTCAGTGCATTGTCATCTGATCGCCCATGAGCCCCAGATTGCCCTCCAGCTTACAACGAGAGTCTCGCGATCCATTGCTGTGTCTGGAACCTTCCACCCGCCTCAGATCCCCCTTGTGTTCCGGCCCCGCCACACGCGACGGCCTCGGCAGGGAGGAAGAGCCCCCTCGGACAGTTCTTGGAGTGGGGAGAGAGCACCACATTTTTCAGCGTCCTGGAGCCGGGTGTTGCACCACCTGGCCCAGAATCCGCTGGGGCGCCGCTGGTGATCCGCAAGAGGGCGCTTCTGAGCGGATCAACTCGAGAATTTCGCGATCCGCCTCATCTGGTGCCCCAAACTTCCGGGTAGACCACTCCCTCACTGCAATTCCGCACTGCGAGCCCGGCTGACAAGGGATTTCGGAGCAGAAAACCCGGGATATCCGGGCTGCTTTCTCGTAGGGGAGGTGGCGGCGAAGACGGCGGGGGCGTCGCTCGGCGGCGAGTAAGGAGGTCGGGACGCGAGTGAGGGCGGGGACAGCGGCTGGCTGGGGGGGAAGCGGGGGGTTCGGCAAAGGCGACGCTTGGCGGCGGCGCAGGGGACGGCCGGGGAGTCGCGCGCTGATAATATCGGGTCAGGGGTCGGGACGCGGGTGGGTCAAAGCCGGCGGTCGGCTCGGGGGGTGGCGCGAGGGACTGCGAACGCGGCGCGTGGCGGCCGCGGCGGGGACGGCGGCGTAGTCTCTCGGCGGTGGCGGCGGGTCGGAGGTTGCGACGCGGGTGAGGGCGTGGCGGGCGGTCAAGATGGGAGGCGGCGGGGGGGACTGCGAGGGTGGCGCTCCGTGGCGGCTGCGGAGACGTCGGGGGCGGCGCTTGGCGCCGGCGATGCGGATGGCGGGGGTGGCGCTCTGTAATGGCGGCGCGAACAGTGAGGGCGGCGCTTGGAGGTTTACGCGGGGACGGGGGTCGCGACGCGGCTGGAGGCGGGTCCGGCGGTTGTCTGGGGTCCCAGCGGGGAAAACGTCAACGGCGACACTCTGGGGCAGCTGCGGGAGCCGCTGGGGTGGAGCTCGCTTGTTGCGGAGGAGACGGCGAGGGCTGCGCTTGGCCGGGTCGGCGGCGACGGAGAGGGAGGCGCTCGGGGGCGGCGGCGGGGACAGAGGTCGTGAAACAGGTTCGGGCGGGCCTCTTGATTCGCATGGGGGGCGGCGGGGGGGACGGCGAGCGCGGCGCTCGGCGGCCGCGACGGGGATGGTGTGGGCCGTGCTCCGCGGCGGCAGCGGGGACGGGGGTCTCGACGCGGGTTAGGCCGAGGAAGGTGGTCGACTGGGTGGGCAGCGGGGGGGAAGGCTAGGGCGACACTCGACGGCGGCTGCGGGGACGGCGGGGGCGGCCCTTGGCGGTGGCCGCGGCGACGGCGGCGGATTTGCTCGGCGGCGGCGGTGGCGACGGCGGGGGCGGCGCGCGGCGGAGGAGGTGGGGAAAGAGGTTGCGACGCTGTAGGGGCGGGGCCGGTGGTCCACTTGGGGGAGTGGCGGGGGGGTGGTCTGTAGAAGAGGCGTTTTGGAGGTTTATGCTTGACGCTGTCTTCGCCGCGGTGGCCGTGGGGGTGTTGCTTTCGTCATGGGATTTACGGCGGGTGGGCCGGTCCCATTCAACACTTGACAGCAGGTGCGGCCGCTTGGCCACCGGGCCGTGTCTCTGCCGCGCCTCGGATGTACCGCAATTGCTCAGATCCACTGCTTTTGGCAGTTTCGGTGGGATCGCGCAGCGTGTACGATGGGCCCGGAAGCGCGTTTGAGCACGATCCACCAGGAGAGAGATTCATGACACACTCCAGCGATTAGGAGCCTGGGTCCGAAAAGGCAGGCACTTGTCGACTTGCGAGGGGCAAGCCCTCGCAAGTCGACGGCCTCCTGCCTTCTGGGGATAACCCCCCCCCCCCCGCGCTTCCGTCCCTTGTTGTGCGCACTCCAGGACATCAGATGAATAGATAAAAAGACTGGTTCCTTCCCCCCTTGCACGGCAATGTCGACTATCATGTCAATCCGCCCCTGGATGGTTTGATTATCCGCCGACTCGACTGCTTGACGGCCGTGGCCTGACGGGAAAATATTAGAGAGCGTGAAAGAGGAACGAGTTTGAGAAAAGACAGAGAGATTCGGGGACCGATAAAGGCAGGAGGGGGCGGGGGAGTAGGGGGGGAGAACTAAACGCAGACCAATGCAAAAGAGGAGCACGGGGTCCATTGCGGCCACTCCAGACAAGCACCCAGAGGCGACGCGCTGGAGGGTGATATGCTGGAAACCGTGTGGATGCTCTTTGGCAGACGGGACGGACAGCGAGTGACGCCTCCATGTTGGCAACCATTGGCAGGCCGGGCACCAGACCAACGCCAAGTGTTGGTGCGACAGAAGGCGTGACCCTATCAAAGGCGCGAACAACAGTAAATCTCAATCAATCCCGAACACTCGTTCAAGGAGAAAGCGCCACACATTTTGGGAACCACCGCATTTTGAGCGTGCAATCGTTGCGGTTTCCGGCGACCAACCGACCTGAGGCAGCGACATCTGTCTGTACGCTGGGTGGGACGGAAACTGACTGTACTGTATTGTCGCTTGACTAAACAGAGGAGAGTCCATGCCAAACAAAGAGGCGCTGATCTGCGTTTTATTGGCCCGGACATCGATCGGCGTGACTGGCGCCTCTCCAGATTTTGACGGAACGACCATATCGACCCGGCCTTAGAGACTTTCGGCATCTCAAATGTGGGTCGACGGCGTGGGTCGGGGACACGTCTCACGCCACGGTATGTCTTCGTCCCACATTTACATCCCATTTATGGCTAAGGAGGCCCTTCAAGAACCCGTACCGACCGAGGTGACCGCAGCCACGTAGCGGTCCATAGGTAGCTTACATGGCAGCTTCCGCCACACGATGGCATCCGTTGGCCTCCGATGCCCGGTCTTACGGGTTCTGAAAGACAGTCACCCGGTCGCTCTTCTGGCGCACGTCCGGCGCTCTTCCCCGGCCGCGTCTCTTCGGTTCCGTTGATACCCATCCCCCCACCACCCACTCACCCACGGACGATCCTATCTGTTTCATTTCTACCACGCTGATTTGATCATGGCCACCAAGTTCTCATCATGCATTGGCACCGATCCACTCGCTGACCTGTCAGACCTCGCTTTGACTCTCCACACCCCCACCAGATTCCGTCCCACAACCTCCTCGCGATTCGTTTAGTGGTCTTGACTCCGTCACCAGCGCCGTCTGCATATCACCCGCGACCGTGGGTGACCCACAGGGCGCCTTCACCGGAGCCGTCGGAAGTCCACCCGTAATTGCAGGCGTACGCACACGGCGCCGTCACGGGCGCCGCAGGGAGTCTCCACCCCGACACACTGTAAGCGAATCCGGAAGGAGTGTGGCAGGCCTGCCGACCCACATTTGATATCCGTCTGCCGCCAGATAAGAACCCATCCTGTCCCCGTTTATTTACCACTGGTTCACTTCCATTGAAAGGCACACCGTTGGGCTTAGCGCACCCTCCCCTCCTCCATCATATTTTTTCCACAAAAAATGGACGCTTCACTCATTTTGTTGGTAGGTGGATCGGTCACGGGGCAGACACCAGTTAACAACCCATTAAGCATCCGGGGAAAACCTAGGCGTTCTGCAGTGTTGACGAATACTTGTACCACAGTGTTGATGTGTGACCGTCCCAATTGAGTCAACAGTCTATTGGGGTAAATCGTGTTGCTCCAATCAAAATTCTGGAAAACCCTGGCAATCTTCTATCCAACCACAGCTTGAACAGAAAGAAGAACAATGGAATCGAGGGCGTGATCACAGCAGTCCACGCAGGCGCCAATCACCCGCGTTGGGCACATGAAGCAGCTTGCGCTGCGTGCTGGAACGTTCCCGCAGGACCAGCTTGCGGGGAGACAGGTACATTCGGTTCAGCCGGTGCCGGCCCTCCTCGGCCGCCTCCTCACTGACCAGCCGCCAAACCTTGGCCAACTTCGTGCGCTCCTGCGCTGCAGCCCGCTCGGCCTTTTCGGCCTTGTTGGCTGCCACCGTCGCCTGGCTCTGCCGACGACTCACCTCCTGCTCCTGCTGCTTCTTGAGCTTGTCGACGTCAAGCTGGTGTAAAGCCGCCAGCACCTCCGGCGCGGTGAAAACAGTAGCTCGTCCCGCTGTCGAAAGCGTTCCTTGCATGATTGTAGGGCACGGCAGGTCCTTGCGGACCACCGGGGTGAGGCGTGGCAACAAAAGCTCCAGGTTAACGTCCAACACCACTCGGTCTTCTCCTTTTGACAGATCCTCCGTGGGGACCTTGGTGAGGTCGAGTGTCCACATGCCCACCGCGGAGAATTCAGACACTAGTGTCTATTCTACCGGAAAACAGGATCAAATGAGCTTGTCCGGAGGATAAAATGAGCTTCTGCGGAATCGGAGATTCCAGCGATGCTACTTATGAGAATGGGTGATCATGACCTAAAAGCCCGCTTCGCTGCGCTTCCCGGTGAGTCCATGAGTACCTCAAGCATGTGCCCGAGGTTTTCGTGGAGAAGGCCCCTTTAGCTTTCCTTCTATGAAAGAAGCGCGTCAAGAACGCATCAGGAAAGTCTATTCTAGCGCGCCCCACGTCAGCATGCCCCCTCCCCCCCCCCCCAACAGCACAAAAACGGCGATTTCGTCTTGCAGTGCCGTCTGAGCTGGGCTATGCTGGCCGCATTGCCGGCCCTTTTCTTTCGCTCTCTGCGTGAGATGACTACAGAAGAAAAAACGGCGGGGTTGTCTACAAACCTTACTGAGGCTCTCGGTTCCCCAATACATGGTGAAGCCCCAGCCAGTGGGCGCTAAGAGGGATAGAGAAGCAGAGGGTGGTGGCCATCGTGAGTCCACCCTCGTTCTCCCGGCCTGACCCGTCCCGCCCCATCCCCCTCGCCCACAACCCGACATCTCTTTCAGAGTCCCTCTATCATGACTTAATCCTGCATGGATGCCCTCCGTGCCTACATTTTCACCTCCTTCATGCCCCAGTTTTGTCATCTCAAGCGGCGGAACAGACTGAAAGAAGCGCGGGAGGTTGAAAGCAGTAGGCCCACAAGGGCATGCTGCTTTGTCCAAAAGCCCGTACTTGATGTATCCCTGCTCTCTGGGCTTTTTCAGAGCGACAGACAGCGTCCTATCCGCGGTCTACTTTCCCCCCGGTACGGACCTCTGGGGAGCTGCAAGAGTTGACGCTTCAGTACCTCTTGAGGTACGTTGGCCGTGAGCAGAAGCTCGAGCTGGTGTCCGAAGGTCAAATCGTCTCCGCTGAGCTCATTTATGCATTCAAAGCCGTCTGCCGCCGACGAAATTCCTCAGGACAGCCCTGCCAACAGCAGCATCAAGCGATGCTTTCAGAAACAACTGCACCCCCTGATAGAGCCGAAATTAGCAGGTTGGCGCCATGGGGGGCGTCCGAGCATGCCCACGTTCCCGGAAGACGCAATGGTCGCTGTTTTCGCGGGCGCGCGCATCCAAAACCGGGGGCACAGCGCTGGCAAAGGGCAGCATTTGGAGTCCCTGGGAGTGGCGAGAACCACCCCAGGGCGCGCAAATGGAGGGGCCCCAGCCTGACCTTTTCGTTCTGCAAATTGCTCCCCAGTTCCCTCAGGGGTATAGAGAATGTGCTGCACTCATTCCTGCCGTCAAAGTAGACCGAAGACGACGGGAAGCGCTCGCAAACCGAAGCTTCATAAAAGGATCAAATGAGCGGAAAAGGATCAAATGAGTCCCCCGGTAGAATAGACACTAGGGCGGTGGCCGAAAAGGCGTTGTCGGCCTCGAACTTGACGCACTCGACCATTCCCTTGCACGTGAAGGCCGCGCCACGGGCAACACATGAGCTCGCCCGCCCGCGGACGGCGTTCCGAACAGACGGCTGGAATCTCCCAATCGCATGCTCGTTGTCCGAAGGCTGCAACAAATGGAAGAGCTTCGAAGGCTCGGCGACGACGTGCACGTTGGCCCGCGACAGGGTCAGTAGCCCGGTGGCCGACAGGTGCACTTTTGCCCCGTCCAATGACAGTAGCTGCGGTTCCTCCGGGTAGTACGCGATCGCAAGCGCCGCAAAGTGGGCGCACCATGCATCAAAGATACCTTCTTCAAATACGGCGCGGGTGCGCCGTACCACCATTGCTGAGTCGCTCAGCCGCGCCGCCAGCGGCACTGACGTCGTCTTGCCATCCACCGTGATTTTAGCAAAGGCGTGGCCCTTCGCCTCGCCCTCAACGACGAGGAATAGTGGGGCCAATTGGCCCCCGGCGGAGAAAGTGACGGCCGCAGTGCAGACGGCCGCCCCTGAGCCGATGGAAGGGATGATCACCTCCGGCTTGCGCATGCCCCTGCCGCCCAAAATTGTATTCCGTGCCTCAAGCAACAGGTGCCGCGGCTCAACGTGCGTCTCTTCAATATTAAACACATGCCGGGGGTGCTTTATTTTCAGGTCTCGGTAGCACAGCGTCAGCGCCGCGGACCACCGCGCCACCACGTCTGGGCGCGCGTTCTGCGCCCGGCTATCCTCTAACATTCCGACGCAGTCCTCCTTCAGCTGCGGCCAGCGATTCATGAACAGACGATAACAGCCGCGGCCCGGGGTAAGCTTCTCATTGAAGTAAAGCCGCGTAATCTGCTGCCGGTCCAGCCACAGAGCCGCGACGTACTCAACGCAACACGCCAGAAACCCATGGCGCGTCAAGCCCTGGCCAAGCAAGGCCTTTGTGCGAAGAAAAGAAACCAACAGTTTCTCCTCCTCGGGGTATAAAAAAGGAGGGGGGCCCGGCGGGACCGCCTTCTCCCTCATCTTCTTGAAGTGGCGGATGGCCTCACGGGACACACCAACGCGTTTGGCAGTGGCGGCCTCCGATTGCCCAGTCGCCAGAAAATCCGCCACTTGTTGCCGCTGCTCAGCTGTTGGCGCAGGGCTTCTCTTGCTGCCCTTGGCAGGCAATGACTCGGAGGCCCCTCCATTGAGAGCTCCAGGGGGAGAGGGGGGGTGAAAGGAGTGGTGATGGGCTCCTCGGATTGGGCGCCACGATGGGCGAGATTTCCCTACCAGACAACGCAGCAGGTCTACACGGGCCCCTCAGTGAGACGCTTGGCAGATTTTGGCGCGCCAGCAGAGGGATGGTCCGAGAGGGCAGGCTAGGACTGCGAATTGTGCGGTTCTTCCTGGTCAGAAGTTTGGCGCGCGCGCGCAATGGACGCTCGGCAGGGTCGCAGAGGGCGATTTGATCCGAAACTGAACCGTTGGAATGTCTGGACAGAAACCCCATCAAGAACACTCGGCCACCCGTCCCTGCCGACGACGATAGCGTATGTAACATATGATTCCATGGTTTTTGAGCTGAAGACCTGCTCTTTTCATTCATGCGTCTCACTGCAGCATCCATATTTTCTTTGGGGGAAGACGGGCCGTCATTTTTGAGTGTTGGCATCTGTTTTGATTATCCAGAAACTCCCTTAGTATGTAACCACTGTGAAGAATCGACCCTTACAGTTGGTTCCTATCTGATTCCATGGGTTCTTATCTGGTGGCAGACGGATACATGCCGAAGCTTCGATGCGGTGGATGTGGCTGTCTTAAAAAACCGGTCGGGCGACCCATAAATTATCCACATTCGATACCCACGTCGCAGTTGCCGAGGGTCTCTATCAAGGCCCGTCTCATTTCCGATATCCAGAATGTATGTCGTTGTTTTCATACTTTTCTGCATGTCTATATGTACGTGTAACGACCCAGAAGTCCACCCTTAACTATGCTCATGCCCGATGATTGGCTACACGTGCTGTGGGGTGTCCACGTGGCACCATGCTCGTGACCTCCCCGCACCTCGACCGCCACTCGACCAATTGTATGGCGGCGCGCACCCCCAAGGACGTTCGGGAGCCAATCGGCCAGCGACCGTCACGTCGCATCCCGTGTTTGTCAACATACGCGGCGCGGCCACGTATGTTGACGAATCCGGGATGTGCCGGGCTGGAGCGCAGCCCGCGGCGGACGTCACGAGCCAATAGGCGCTTTGAATCTCAGGAGCCGTCTTCTGCTAAAGCAATTTGCGAAAAAGCCTCAGGCCGGCCCTTTTGTGTGCGCAGGTGCCGCGCGCCGCGCGCTGGCTCATCTCGTCATGGCACCCACTTTTTGGTGCAGATCTCGGTCGCTGGCTCCGATTGTCGCGATTGAATCTCTCTTTGCCGCGCTGCTGTATCAGTTCGACACCAATTCTTAGCAACTGGCCTCTGATGAAGGCGTAATCTCATCCGCACCGGAAAACGAATATATGGCTCGCCTCAGGAGAGTCTCGCGGGGTCGGCGGTTTTTTCTGTTTCCGCTGGGGCGCTTCCGTTCTCCTACTGGAAAATGAAGCCAACAAAAATGTCTGCACGGAATCGCACATTACAGTAAGGAAAACTTATTGATAACTAGATCACTTGACCATCCGGGAGCCCCGATTGGTCATCTGGGAGTGCCCTTCCACCACACGAAGGTGCTTGTGGACAGCGAACGGACCGCGTGCAGCTCAGGACGCCTCGCAAAGGAAGGGCACAAGAGTTGTTGAGGGACCTCTCGCATGAGTAGACACAGAGGTCTGCAAAAACAAGCGTTTGGGCATTGGTAGAGGATTCATCAGAGTGGAGGGACAAGGAGAGGCTGGGGGGGAAGGCTGCAGGCCAAGGAAAGCTGTGGTGACGGAGGGAGGACGGGTGGGGGATGAAGGGGGGCGGATGGGAAAGGAGGGGATGTGATAGGGGCGTGCAGGGACAATAAGCTGGAAGATAAAATGATGCGTAAGGCTGTGCTAGTACGCAGGGATTTGGGACAAGGTTGTCTGGTCTTGATTTGAAGGGCGGCGGGTGCGGGGGGCGATTAATAACCCCAAGAAAACCGCTCAGTACAACGTGACCACGAACCTAGAGCTCTAGAGCCTGATGTGCCGACCACACATCTTCGTCGACCTTGTCCAAGAACTTGGCCCGTACAGCCACTGTAGGGCTCTGAGGTGCGTCTAGGGGACTCATCATCCGGATCCCTGCGGCGGACGTGGTCGGGAGCAGGACGCTCTGCTCGGAAATCACTCCAAGGGCTCTGTGAACGCGGAATTGCACCGATCCAGTCGCAAAATTTTCGCTGCTCGTTTCCAGAGAAAAGCGATTTTCTCGTCCAGGAGTGCTTCGTTTGAGGCGCTCAAGCCGTCCTTGGAGAGCTGATGAGCCGATGAGTCCAGTTGCGTGACTCAGACCGCGCTGGGCTTCATTGTTTTTATTTTTTCTCCATGCGTGAACTGCGCCATAGGCGATTCCGGAGGTTCCCCAGGAACCCGATTTCATATGTAAACACTATGGATTTCCCACACAACCCCGATTCGCTAAGAACTGGTGCAAGTGTCAAGAACTTGTGACAGACGGATACCCGCTTGATTCTTCTCTTGTCAGAAGAGTAAAGTAGCGACCGAGGCACGCCTCATGCCGGCCATTGACACTGGCCGCTGCGATCGCCCTGCCTCTACTCTTCCGCGCCCGCGCCGCCTCGCGGCGGACGCCGGGTTGCTGCCCAAGCGCAGCCGGTACCACCACGGGCCCCCAGCAGCCCCCTCGCGTGCGGCTGCCGTGCACAACTGCCACGCCCACGCCAGTGTCACGAGGCCACGGGCACTCCGGGTCGTCTGCGTGGTGCAAGCGGCACTGGCCCGTCGAGCACGGGGAGGCGTGCAGGAGCGCCTGGCAGTGGCGCGCACTAGGGCTGGCGGCGACGCGCACTAGCGTCTGTCGGTGACGCGCGGGGGACACTCCCGTGTGGGGATGGACGGCGGTCGCCTCTGGTCTTCCGGGACTGCCGACCAGCCGCCAATGCTCTATGGGTGCCACGGAGCGGGGCTGGGCAGCCACTCCGATGGGCGCGCCGCCTCAGAAGGTTCCACCGCTGACCGCAGCTCCTTGCGCGCCGCCGAAACGCTCTGGGTTCCGCCTGACTCGCTCCGAGTGACGCGCGCGTCGTGCCCACGGTGAGCGGCCGCGCCTGGCAGCAGCACGTGGCAAGGCTTCCTTGCTGGCGAGACGAAAATAGAATGCTGTTTCTGCCTTTCGAGCATGGCGGCCCACACTTGACCCCAGCCGTCCCAAAGCCCCTGTTCCGCACCAAGACCCACTCTGCCGGCGGAAGCGGTACGCGGGCCGTGAACCACTTGCGTGGCAGCGTTCCTGCACGCGCGGGTCGCTCGAGCGCTGCGGCCGATTTTTGTCTTGGTGGAGGTGATCGGTGGACCCGCCGCCCACAACTCTGGCGTGGGGCGACGCCACGACGACCGGGGAAAGAGACGTGGTGCGGCGGCTGATGCTTGGCGAACTTCCGGCACCACCGCGCAGCGCGGCGGAGCCGTGCAAGCACTCGAGCCGCCAAGACGTCCCGCTTCGCGTTGCCAAAGGCACACCCTACTTAGAGCGGCTGTCCGAGACGTCTGCTCCCTGTTGATGCATGCGCGAACCGCCTCGTCCGCGTCCGCTGCAAGCCGCGTCCCTACAAGAAAAAAGCGACTTAGAATGCCAGGTTTCGCGTCGTGACATCCCAGGTTATGCTTCCCAACATCCCGGGTTCGTCGAACAGAAACTGCTCCCAGACGGTCACCAGTCACACTAGAAAGACCGGCTTTCCCGGGATACGCGTACACTCCAAGTGCACCACAGACCTCAAGCTGAGCCATAAAAATCCGAGATACTCTGGACTGCGATTCGCTCACAGAGCGCCACGTTGCAAGCTGATTGGCATTCAGTGTTCCTCATGGCACTGTCATGTAGTGACGAAATGAAGAAGAAAGGAGTCAAACTGTCAAGCAGTGACGAAATGAAGAAGAATGAGCACAGGAATCTCATAAATGACAACAGAAAGCAATCAGGATGCTGATGGGATATTCAACAGGTTGATACATTTGAGTTGTTATTCGCGGCTGCAAGTCGACGGAAAATGCAAAGCGTATGCTTAGTGTGTTGCTCGTAGCTACTTAGGTCGGACAATGGCTACGTAGCGCTGCTCCATTAGGAGACGATGGTTACATACACAATGCTGCTTTATTGAGAGATGGTAATTCTGTTGCTCAGACTTCGATTAATGTGGATCGTCTATCGTTTGTATTATGGACACTTTATCTAAGAAGTAGACGCAAAAAAGTCCGCGGCAGTCCGCGGTCGCACCGCGGCACCGCAGGCGCTGCCACCCAACCCGCCCGGAGAAGCGGGCGGTTCCGGTCCCCGAAGGCCCGACAGCGGCGCGGTCACGGACAAAGACGCCGCCGGTGGTAGCTCGTCAGGGCTGGCCCTCCCAGCCATCTGGCAGGCATAATCAACCGCGTTGGTAGCAGCCCTGGAAAGGAGGGCGCACGCCCCCCAGGACCGCTCGCAGACGGCGAGACGGGGCTCGTTGCCCTCCAAGTAGTGAATTGCTTTCTCCATCGCCGCCCTAGTCTGCGAGCGGAACGTCTGGCGCTCCCCCTCCCCGCGCGCAAACTCGGCTGCGGCCCGGCGCGCCAGTGCCCGCAGGCGGCCGGCATCGGCCAGCGCTATGCCGAGCGACGAGGCACCGACGAAATTCACCCTGTTGACCGATCGGGCCACCGGCATCGCCACTGTCCGCCGACCGGCATGTTGGTCGGGATCCCGCTGGAAACCTATCCGTCCGTTGGTGCGAATTCGTCGACAACCCTTTTCTGAGTTAGGCGTGGGAAGCAAAACCGGCAACGGCGAGAGCCGGTTGACCGATCCGCCGGCGGAGCTGCCGCTAATACGCGCAGTAGAACGCGCAGGGGCCTCTTGCGTGCCACCCACGCTAGGCGGTTGAGATACAGACTGGATGGGTGGCACAGAGCGAGTTTCCAATGGGCGGCCGAGGGATGGAGGCCGGGGGGCGGATGGAGGCGGCCGTGGGGTGCCAGTAGTCGACCGACGGGGCGGCGGGGGGGGTGGGGTGGGCGGAGGTGGCGCCGAAGGTGGCGCCACGCCGCGGCCACAACCTGATCTTGTGAGTGGCCGGATACGCGGTTGACTTCCTGATACAGCGGCACCGCGTGCGACTCCCATCGCGGCCGACAAAGATGCTGCTGCCGAAGCCGCCGCAGCTAGGTCATATGTAATGAAACACAATCGGCCAGCCACACGGTTGCCAGAGAGCTCGGAGGAACACGAGCAAATGCAACACGGCGGACCACGACCGTCATATATCATGAGAAACCATAGTCACCGAAATCCAAACTGGTGACGAAGACGGCGTGACCGCGATGGGAACATGCACAAGCAAAGACGATCACACGTGGCAGTGTCATGTCGGGAGGGGGGCGTTCATTGGGAAAGGCACTACGATGAATAACAACGTAGCAATAGAAAGCATTCCAGCAGCAAACGCATCGGCGTGTGTACGCTTCCGCCGGTTGGTCATCGTCCGATCATAGTGCAGCAAACACGTCGGAGGGGTGATCAGACAGCCCAGAAAACAAAGGACAGGCAGCAAAGACGAGAGTGCGGGGGGGGGAGGGGGGATGGCAGGCGGGGAGAGAGACGGAGAGAGCGGAACCGTGCGCACGGAACGAACAGGGTGGAGTGAGATAGCGCTACCCGGTACGTCCATGAGCACAACAACGACGGTACGCAGTGATCTGAGCTGCGTAGCAGCGACGGCGTGCGTGTGGTTGTGTCGGCGTCAGTGTCACAACGTCGTGAGAACGCCTGCTGGGGCACCCGCCCAACGGCACGCGCTGTGCAGCACCCCATTTCTCACGTCGCTCTACGCCCATGTGGCGAGAGGTCCCTCTCAACAGGCCCGTTTGTCGGGCCTGTGCGGGCAACGCCCGGAACCGCGTTTCCCTGATTCTGCGACGGAGAAAGCGCCTCAGACGCGCGTCCAGAAGAGATCGGAGGGACGCGCGCTGTCCGACGGACGTGGATGGAGGACAGAAGAATATACTTGTTCAGGCTGGGCCGTTTCAAGTACTGCTTTGCAAGACTTGCAAGCGTTTGAGAAAGTACTCTACTGTTTCTGTCCCATTTCCATGTGGTCTTGTGTCTAAATCAAGGCCGTTGGCCATCTATTGTCTCATAACATCGAAAGAGGCCCCCGGCCCTAGTCGCCAACAGAAAACAGCTCCTGAGAATGCAGAATAAACTGCACCCCCTCTCTCTCTAAAGTCGCTACGACTGCGAATAGGGCAGCAAGAGGGACGTAGTCCGCAGCGCCCCCCAATCCGAGGAAGGTCTCGATACCGTAACTCATCGTCGAGTAGCCATACTTGCCCGAACGATCTTTGGCGGACTTGACTCGCTCGACGTAGGCGAAGGACATTGGTCGGCCGTCGATGAAGACGGCGGCGTAATGTAATACAGCCCCAAAGGTTGAAACGAGGCGCTTCCCGACCGTCCTGTCAGGGAGGAAGAATTTTTTCGTTGAGGTGATCCAAACTAAGTAGTTGCGAGGCGGATGCTTGTCAGAATCAGACCCGACAGGTGTGGATTCCGCCACATTTCCCGATGCCAGCTTAGCACGGTAGTACTTCTTTGCTTCGATGGCCCAAGGCACTTCGATCGCCGAATCCTGCAATAGCGCCGCCTGCATGCTTGCCAACTCCATCCCTCTCTAATACAGGCTTGGTTTCTTCTTCGGGAGCAACGCGCAGTCGGGGCAGACATCCTCAGGCACCACCAAGCTTCCGACAGGAAGCTCGGTTGCCTCAGGTTGCTTTCCTGTTGCAGCGGCCCACTCCTTGGGACCGTATAGCTCGCCGAAAGAAGAAACGAGGTCAGCCTTGCAATGGCGAGCTACATTTTCCGTCAGACTCGCATGAGGATTCGATGCCGTTCGAATGAGCTTTCCCAGCGTCCCAATCTTTCGTTCCATAGGAAACTGCCATGTATCCCAGGCTGGTCCGCATGCCCATAGCATGGGAGCGATGTCCAACAGCGTGGCAATGGTAGACAGGCAGAGCGGCAGCCGATCGGTGGTGCCACAGTAGATCTTGGCGTAGTATTCGGTCACAAATTACTTCACATGTCCTTGTCAATCGCCTCAATCCCCGTCTTAGTTACACCTTTCGGCGAAACAGAAGGCGGCACGCCCGACTTAATGCCATGAAAATGTCAAAATTGTCGCGTGGAATTCGTCCTGCCAGCAGGACTTCTCCGCTGCACAAGATGAAGTGCATCCAGTCGACGGCCTTGACACGCTCCTGGTGCACGTCTATGTTCCGCAGAGACCTTTCCTGGGCCATAGGCACAGTCCACCGAGCCCCGCGGAGCTCAGTGCCGACACGGGCTACTATAGCATTCGGCAGAATGTAGTCCTCGTCCTTCTTCTTGTTGACGAGCTTGAGCCCAGCAAAAAGCCTCCACAAGTGTGGAACGACGTTCAGCAGCACTAAGTGCATGGTGACATATGGCGCTGCGGTTGGGCCCATGTCCCAAAGGTCTTTCAAATACGGGTAGGCGTCACGAATAGCTGGACTTGGTGCCAAGAACAGCGAGCACCCCTTGACACCGCTTGTCTGTTGCATCCTTGTTTGGTACGCGACAGATTTGCCCGATGCCCGAGCATTCTCAATTTCAGCTGCACTTGCGGCAATACTTTCCGACCTGCGACGGGGTGCTGTACAATTAAGAACCTTCAATAGGACGTTACAGTTTGAAGGATCCGTCGGCGGGAAGTAGACATGGCAGCTTTCGGCCACGTAGACCCCCTGCAAAAGTCGAAGGCGGTCGTAAAAGTAGCTGCTGGCGCCCGTACACTGGTAAAGGTTATCACCTGCGGGCTGGTATGTCGTGAAGTTCAAAACTCCCGCCCTTACAACGACCGGAGTCGTGGAGTTAGGGACGATTAGGCCAGGGACACCCTTAGCCAGCTCATTTAACTCCTCTGCGATAGGGTGAAAAAAGGACTCGAGGTCGACAGGTTGTCTTGGCCCCGGATTTACGACGAGAAGTAGCTGGTGCTTGTTCCGCGTGCGTTGATCCGGGCTCATACTTAGTGGGGTAGCTGTAACTGGCCAACCTTCAAAACCGTTCTGTCGAAAGAATTGAAAGCCATCGGTCCCAATGTTTGCGGGAACAAAGGGGCCGCCATCGAGCAGCTTCCTGTCAAGGTAGTGTCAAAAGTTGGCGGAATGAGGGTAGTCGTGCACGCCGTCGGCCCCTTCTTCTGCAGCCGTGCGGGCGGCCGCCATGTTTTCCAGCATAGCTTTGCCGATGACGGGGTCGCCAAGCATGTGCGCCAGCCAGGCAGTCAGCGACCAGTAGATGACCTGTTTGGCTGGTTTTCCGTCGGCTTTGTACCCCGCTGCGCCGCACGCGTGGCACAATGTCTGCTGCGTGCGCCAGTGAGTGAAGGCCACGCAGCCGTTGATGCAGCAATCGACGGCGCGCGTCTCCAAATTAACGCTTGCATCGATAAAGCGATCCATGAGGTAGGGTGTTTGGTACTTGGCGGCGGTCGCGCTGAGTTTAAGTGTATCTGCAATCGAAGCTTGCGTCAATTCGTGCCGCACCGTGCAAGCATGGAGCGCGAGATCAGCGATATGATCCTTGAACTGGCCGACGGGAAGCCGCAATTCGTTCGTGCTTACAGCCGTCTGGTAGATGGGGGTTGGTGCATGCCCGACTTCGCTTTCCGACACGATTTCGGCTTCCATATCGGGTGTAGGAACGTCATCCGGATCACTCGCCTCACTGGCCTCGCTCGAATCGGGGTTTTCGTCGGCATCGCATCTGCGGCCGATTCGAGCGGGTCGCGAGTCCGACGTGCGCGCGCGCGCGCCCACTGCCGCCCCCGCGTTGTCGTTTGAGCGTGCGCCCGCCCACGTCCCGGCGACCGCGCCCGCCCCGGCGCCCGCGCCCGCCCCGGCGCCCGCGCCCTCCCCGGCGCCCGCGCCCGCGACCGCCCCGGCGCCGGCGCCCGCCCGGGCGCCGGCACCCGCTCCGGCGCTCGCCGAAAACCCTCCCCCGTCGTTGTCTGGCGCCCTTCCGACACTGGGAGTGTCCAGGCGGCGACGCTTCTCGTGCTTGCGGTGGTTGTAGAGGGTGGACCTGGAATCACGCTCTGGGCTTCTGCAGCCTCCGTCCGTACACGTGAAGCGGTCGCAGTGGTACACCCAACCGGGCGCCATCGCCAGCTGTGAGGGTGGAGGGGAGAAAGGGGGGAGTGAGAAAGGGGCAGATGGAGGTGCTCCCGCTTATGTCTGAGTGGATGGGGGAGTAGAGGAGGCAACCAGAAGTCCCAAGGGAGACTATTTTATACGCATTCGATGCAATCTGTCGCCCAATCAAATGGCAGAAACCGTGGGCTGACAGTGCCCTTTTATGGGTGCTTCGATGGCCTTCTATGTCTCACCCATGGCTTTTCGTTGTGGAAGCTGTTCGCCTTCCACAAGCCGCAGGTTTTCTGTGTAGAGCCACACGAGAGAATGTGATATCTTGCTGTGTCTGGAACCCTCCACCAGATGCAAGATGCATTGCTGTGTGAGACAGTGTGTGGCACTCGCTGCCGCAGCCCGTCCCTGTGGGGGTGGGGGGGGTGGAGAGGCCGTGGAAGGGCTGTAAGTAGCGGAAGCGAATGAAGGCGAGTGGCGGCCAACCTGGCTCTGAGACCACTGCAAGGGGGTTGGGCGCCAGTGAGTGCCCTGCCACAGCAAGGTGCGGGCCGGGCCGCCGCTGTGCACAGTCTCAGAGGCACAGACAGGGCTTGGCAGCATCGACCCCGACCGGTGAATCCTGCCGCATGCACCTCAAACAGCTCGCTGTTTGCCCTGTTTGGGTGGCCTGGTGGGGAGGGTGGTGAGTTGGTTCTAGGTCTGGTGCGGCTCTGCATGAGCGCTTTCAGATCCGTGAGCTTGGGCCCGAAGCCCCGTTTCTGGAAGATCCCAGGTTGACCCCTGTGCACCGATCGAATGGCCAGAACACCCGGTGTTGATCCGCACGAGTCGATTTCCTCTGTCTCGGAATCCCGGGTAAAATGCTGTTGGGATACCGATTTGGCCAGGGATCCCAGGTTTCCCGGGATTCCAGGGCATAAACCCGGGATATCTCGTCTACTTTTCTTGTAGGGCGTCCGAGACCGCTGCAACGGCGCGGCGCGCGGTCGACCGTCTTAAAGATCACCCCCTGCCAGCGTTGCGGGCGCCTCCCCACCCCTAGCCCTTGCGTCGGTACGGCTGTCCTCGATGGTTACTCCCATGTGCCCTTCCAACCTTATCCCACGGTCTTGTTCTTCCGGCAGGCGGCGCTCACCGTGCCCGCCCCCCTTCCCAGATTTGTTGTTTTCCAACCGTGGCGGCCTTCCTCGCAGACCCTAATGCGCGTGCGTGGCTTCTCTACGAGTGCCCCGGCCTGCCTTCCACCTCACCCACCGGCCTCAGCGTTCACATCACGCCGCAGGTCCTCACAGCCGCCCACGTGCACGCCCTGACCGTCTCCGAGTGCATCGGCGGCGGCCACGATGGGACCCCCGGGCGGTCGGTGATGGAGGTGCGGTTGGCCACCCGGCGGGTGCCAGGCTTCCTCCTCGGTACGGTGGTGGAGGTGGAGCGGTCGGCGCTGCCAGCCACCCCCCCCCCCCCCCC
>ENA-ORXR01000846-ORXR01000846.1-marine-metagenome-genome-assembly--contig:-NODE-846-length-36856-cov-3.252644_pt1 | contig 36856 bp, 31 predicted proteins | sample MGYA00237866_ERZ511479 | MGnify/ENA metagenome assembly ERZ511479
GGCGCACCCGACGCCATTGCGCGCCTCATGGACTATCTTCGCGCCGACCCGCGCCTCACGGACCTCGACATTAAGTACAGCCACGCGGCGGAACGCCCCTTTCACCGACTTAAAGTGCGCCTAAAAAAAGAGATCGTCACCATGGGCCAGCCCGACGTGGACCCCACAGCGGGCACGGGGAACTATGTCGATCCGGCCGATTGGAACGACCTGATTGCAGCACCCGACGTCGTGGTGATCGACACCCGCAATGATTACGAAGTGGGCATCGGCACGTTTGAAGGGGCGGTTGATCCGCAGACCAAAACGTTTCGCGATTTCCCCAAGTGGTGGGAAGATAACAAAGACCGCTTTCACAACAAGCGTGTGGCGATGTTTTGCACGGGCGGTATCCGGTGTGAAAAGTCCACGAATTTCTTGATCGGCCAGGGGGTGGAAGACGTGTATCACCTGAAAGGCGGCATCTTGAAATACTTGGAAAACGTGCCCCAGAAAGACAGCACCTGGAACGGGGAGTGCTTTGTCTTCGATAACCGCGTCAGCGTGGGGCACGGCCTGTCAGAAGGCACATACGACCAGTGCTATGCCTGTCGCCGCCCCATCACCAAAGACGACAAATCCCGCCCAGAGTATAACAAGGGCGTTCAATGCCACCAATGCGTGGATGAATACAACGCCGAAGATCGCGCCCGGTTTGGGGAACGCCAACGCCAGATCGAAGCGGGTGAATTGAACCCATCTTAATCGGCGGAACCAGTCATACCTTAATGAATGCGCACGCCCTGGCGAACCAATTCAGATTGCACATCCGTCATCGAAACGTCGCGAAGGCGCGTATCTGATTTCACAGACAGGGCGGCGGCGATGCCTGCCCCCTGACCCGCCACGGCGCAACACGCCATATTGCGCGTCGCCGCGTGGGATACTTGATCCCCGCCAATGGCACGGCCCGCCACCAGCAACCCTTCCAACTTTTGCGGCAGCATCGCGCGGTACGGGATTTGCATGTATCGCCCCGTGGTGGGCAGGATCAAAATGCCATAGCCATCGATGAATTCGGGATAGATACCGATGGTATCCTCAAACCGGCCTTGGTGACGCACGTCGCTTTCAGTCATGTTGTACACCGCATCCAATTTGCGGGTGTCCCGAATGCCGATGGTCATGCCAAAGTTCCGCAACCGCGCGTCTTCACAACCAGGCGTATACGCCCGCAACGCCTCAATCGCGATCATGGATTGACGGCGGCCTTCAATTTCAAAGTGGGTAAGACTGTCTGGGTCAGTTCCGTCGCACCCGGCCAGGTGGATCAGGTTCATGTAAGTCATTTCACCACTGTCGTGCACGGCACCCCAGGTCCCGCCGATGGTGTTCAAATCCGCAGGGATCAGCCCGTCTTTGATGGCCTGTTCAAACGGTTTTCCCAAGAATGGTGAAAACATATTGTCTTCTTTGCCGTCCGTTTCCACCACCCATTCGCCGCTGGACCAGTCCTTGTACGTTTGCGGATCAGCCCGCACGCCTTCCATGAATTTGCGTTTATCTACGCCCGCCAGGTGGAACATAACCGATGCAGCTTGCATTTGTTCCAGGGGCGTTTTCACCGTGGCCGCACCCGCCCAATGGGCAACATCGGCATCACCAGTGGCATCTATCAGCCGTTTGGCCAAGATCGCTTCGCGCCCTGCTTTGGATTCAACGATGACACCCACCACCGCATCCCCATCCAGGATTGGTGCGACGAAGGTACGGTGCAACATGGCGTGGATACCCGCTTCTTCCACCAAACGGTCCGCCACCAATTTGAAGCCTTCGCTGTCCAATTCGTAGCTAAGCGATTGGCTTTCTGGGACAGCGGCACCCACCGCCTTGGCGCGTTCTTCGAATTCCCAACCGATGCCGCCGGCTTCTACCGTTTGGTCGTGGCGATACCAGGCAAACCCTTCGACGCCGACAGTGGTGATGTTCCCGCCGAAACAGCCGAACCGTTCCAACAAAGTTGTCTGAACCCCCGTCCGCGCCGACGCCAGTGCCGCCGCCAAACCCCCGGGCCCAGACCCGATCACCAAAACATCTGTGGTGTGCACCACAGGGGTTTGGCGGACAGGTTCTGTAATGGTGTGGGTCATGGACGCGCCCAATTCGAAAGAGTGTTTTGCTTAGAAATCCAAGTTTTCGACACTCAACGCGTTTTGTTGAATGAATTCCCGGCGGGGTTCAACGACATCGCCCATAAGTTTGGTAAAGATGTCATCCGCTTCGGCCAAATCATCGATCCGCACTTGCAGCAACGTCCGGGCATCGGGGTCCAATGTGGTTTCCCAAAGCTGGTCTGGGTTCATTTCCCCCAGTCCCTTGTAGCGTTGCAGCGTATTGCCCTTTTCGCCTTCTTCCAAGATGGCTTCCAACAGGGTCAGTGGGCCGTGGATCAGCGTGGACCGATCTTTGCGCACCAATGTTGCGGGTGAATTGTAAACTTCTTGCAAGGATGCCGTGAACGAACCGGTGCGGACTGCCTCACCCGACCGCAACATCTTGCCGTCCAGGGTGCGCACTTCTTCCACGCCGCGCAGGATACGGGCCAGACGAATGCCTTGGTCCTGCGTAATCCGGCCCTGCCAGCCCTTTTCATATTCAAGCGCAATCAGATCCAACCGCTTGGCGACCCGGTCCGCAACACCCTGCAAATCGGCGTCCACAGCGCCGCGCACAAATGCCCCTGCGATGGCGGCTTGTTCCAAAATGTGGCGGGGATAATGCGTGGGAAAGGCATCCAGCACGCGCTTCAGTTGGCGGGCTTCATTCACAACCCGGATCAAGTCCGCGCCCGACATTTCAGCGCCGTCTGCCAACCGCAGAACGGCCCCCTCTACGCCCTGTTCCACCAGGTAATCATCAAGCGCAGGCTGGTCTTTCAGATACACTTCAGAACGGCCCCGGCTAACTTTGAACAAAGGCGGCTGTGCGATGTAAAGGAACCCACCTTCGATCAGTTCCGGCATTTGACGGAAGAAAAAGGTCAGCAGCAGCGTTCGAATGTGCGCGCCGTCCACGTCCGCGTCCGTCATGATAACGATCTTGTGGTACCGCAACTTTTCAATGTTGAACTCATCCCGGCCAATGCCAGTACCCAACGCCATCACCAAGTTGCCAATTTCTTGCGAAGACAGCATCCGGTCAAACCGCGCGCGTTCGACGTTCAGGATTTTACCGCGCAACGGCAACACCGCTTGCGTCCGGCGATCCCGCCCCGTTTGGGCGGACCCCCCGGCAGAGTCCCCTTCCACCAAAAACACTTCGGTTTTCGACGGGTCTTTTTCCGAACAGTCTTTCAACTTTCCGGCCAAGAAGTTCACGTCCATCGCAGTTTTGCGGCGGGTCAGTTCACGGGCCTTGCGCGCCGCTTCACGGGCATGGGCGGCTTCTACGATTTTGGTCACGATCTGCTTGGCCTGGGTCGGGTTTTCCTCAAACCATTCAGACAGCTTTTCGCCCACCAAACCTTCGACGGCGGGGCGCACTTCGGACGACACCAGCTTGTCTTTGGTCTGGCTTGAAAACTTGGGGTCTGGCACTTTAACCGACAACACACAGGTCAAACCTTCGCGGGCGTCATCCCCGGTAAAGTTCACCTTTTCGCGTTTCGCGATCCCGGTGTCCTGGGCGTATTTCGTGATAGTCCGGGTCAACGCACCGCGGAAGCCGGCCATGTGCGTGCCCCCATCCCGCTGGGGGATGTTGTTGGTGAATGGCAGCACATTTTCATGGTAGCTGTCATTCCACCACATCGCCACTTCAACCCCGATCTCATCCTTTTCGCCCGTCACGAAAATCGGTTCGGGCATCACGGGTGTTTTGGATCGGTCCAGGTATTTCACAAATTCCTTTACGCCACCGTCATAGAACAGTTCGGATTTCAACGGTTCTGCGGGGCGCAAATCTTCCAAGATGATGCGCACGCCAGAATTCAAAAACGCCAACTCGCGCAAACGCTTTTCCAGCGTTTCGAAAACGTAATCCAGATTGCTGAATGTATCGGTGGATGCCAGGAACCGCACTTCGGTGCCTGTTTCATCGGTGTCGCCGATCACTTCCAAATGCTTGGCAGTTTCACCGTGTTCAAACCGCGCGATGTGCACTTTGTTGTCGCGCCAAACTTTCAATTCCAACCAGACGGACAAGGCGTTCACAACCGACACACCCACGCCGTGCAAACCGCCCGACACTTTGTATGAATTGCTGTCGAACTTACCGCCCGCGTGCAACTGGGTCATGATCACTTCGGCGGCCGACACGCCTTCTTCTTCGTGGATACCCACCGGGATACCCCGGCCGTTATCACGCACAGAAATGCTGTCATCGGCGTGGATTGTGACCCGAACATAATCCGCATGACCGGCCAAAGCTTCGTCAATGCCGTTGTCCACGACTTCATACACCATGTGGTGCAAACCGGACCCGTCATCGGTGTCACCAATGTACATCCCAGGGCGTTTGCGAACTGCTTCTAACCCTTTGAGAACCTTAATGGAATCCGCGCCGTATTCTTCGGTGGATTGATCCTGTTCTGCCATGTCGATGACCCTTGTATAATTGCACAAGGTATAGGGTTTTTTGGGGTCGATGTCACGCGATCCCCACCATATCCTGTGGACAAAGGTGCAAAGTTGTCGCGTTGACCGTTTGGGTTGAATTTATACCGATCGGGCGAAGGCAAAATTCAACGCGCTAGCCTGTGCAAGGGCTGCGGGATCGGTCACATCAGGGCGACCTTTTGTTAGCCATTCCTCAGACAAAACCAGCTCTGCTTTCACGAAATCCACCAAGGGCGCTGGCACCGCATCACTTTCCGCGCGTTCCTTCAGCACCTTTTTGTGGGCAATCAAATCTGTGATCTGCGCGGCAATATCCACCGGCAAATCTGTCTGGGCCATCAGGGCATCCATGTGCATCGGGGCCATGGCGGCATCATTCACCCGCATCCACCGCAACGTCATGGCTGGGCGCAGCGCGTAAAAGAACCGCTTGATCCGCCAAGTGCCTTCATCGTTTTGGGCACGCTTCAAATGCTGTCGCAACATTGATCCGTGATGCCAAGTCACGGGGCGGCGGGTCAGAACCTGTTGGGCGAAGTCGGTCAACTGACGCCGGGCCGATGGGTCTTCGATATATGTGATCGGGGATTGCAGCCATTCGGCAATCACGGCGTTGGATTTCAACGCCAACCCCAACGCTTTGCCCACGTCCCATCCTGACAAATCAAGTTCACCAGAAATGGGTCGTTCCACAACATCGCGCTTTTTGCCCAACCCCAAGTGCCATTCCACAGGACGCGCGTACACGAACCGAACGTCATAATCGCTGTCGGGTGAATGAAACCCCCACGCCCGTGATCCACTTTCGATGGCAAACAGAATTCGGATATTTTCTTCCGTTTGTATTTTCGCCAACTCAGCGGTGATTGCGGTCCGCATGGCGGGGCTGACAGCTTCGGTCATATGATACCTTCCAACCACGGAAATGGTCCGTGATGCATTCTGAGAAACGTGTCAGGTAAACGGAATAACACAGCCCGCCAGGATCAACAGCACCCCTGCGGTGATATTCGTCCGCTTCACGGCAGCGGGTGTTTGAAGGAACTTGCGGATGCGTTCCACGAACAAAGCCAGGGTCAAATTCCCCAACAGCGGCACCACAAAGCTAAGGGCGCAGATGGCGGTTATGTCGACCCAGGTCATGGCGCTGATGTCAAAAAAGGAGGGCATCAACGCGATGTAGAAAAGACTGGCTTTGGGGTTTGCGGTCACGGCCAGTAACCCCGCAATGAACCCGGCCCACATGCCGGGCCGTGTCAACGCACTGTCGGTGGTTAGGATTTTATCGGCGTATCGCACGACACCGACGCCCATCAAAACCAATATACCGCCCGCAGCCCACCTTAGGATAACCAGAACATCCGGCTGCGTTGCCACGACGGCACTAAGCCCCAGGATCACCACCAGCGGCCAAAGAATATCCCCCAAGGCCACACCCAAGGCCAAGGGCCACGCCCCGTTGAACCCGCCCGACAAAGCGCGCGCAATCATAGCCAACCACACAGGGCCCGGCGTGATGAACAAAACAAACAGCGCCACTGCATAGGCGGTCAGCTGAAGAAGGGTGACTGTCATGGAATTTTAACCTGTGTTGCAGTGGATTGACCGGCGTTTTCCGCCACCTCAAACGCCAAAGCGCGATCCCCCAGTTCGGCAAAAAGTTCAGACCCCGTACCCGTCATCCAAGCTTGGGCACCCAGGGCGCAGATCTCATCGTACAGGGCGGCCCTGCGGGATGCATCCAGGTGGGCTGCAACTTCATCCAACAGCAACAGGGGCGGCGCCCCCGTTTGGTCCTTCAACGCCCGGCCATTGGCCAAGATCAACGAAATCAACAGGGCCTTTTGTTCTCCGGTGGAACTATCCTTGGCCGGCACACCCTTGGCGGTGAACACCCCGTAAATGTCATCCCGGTGCGGGCCAATCAGGGTGCGCCCAGCCGCCACATCGCGGGGGCGACCATCGGCCAGGGCATCGGCCAAATCGGGGGCGTCTTCAAAGCACAGATCATCTGCATGAGTCAGGGTCAGCGACGCAGTCGGAAATGCCGTTTCAGATTGGTCTTGTGCCGCGTGCACAAATTCCAAAGTTGCCTTGCGGGCAGCCCAGATTTTAACGCCCGCCTCTGCCATCTGAAGTTCAATCGCTTTGTACCAGTGGGCATCGCGCACCTGGTCCTTCAAAAGACGGTTGCGTTGGCGCATTGCCTTTTCATAGGTCAGCACGTTTTCCGCATGGCCAGGATCAAACGACAACGTCATCCGATCCAAGAAGCGGCGCCGCCCATCGGCCCCTTCGATCCACAGGCGGTCCATGGCAGGGATTAACCATATAACGCGCGCGATCCGCCCCAGGGCGATCTGTGTGGCGGGTTTACCGTCAATCTTGACCTGCCGGGCATTGCCGTTGGTCGACCATGTCTCAATCTCGTGAACGTGGCCCAAGGAATCGATTTCGGCCTTTACCTTCCAACCCAGGGATTCCGGGCGGCGGGCGATATCTTCGGCGCTGGCACGGCGCAGACCCCGACCAGGCGATAACAATGACACCGCTTCCAAGATATTGGTTTTACCCGCACCATTGGACCCAAACAAAGCCACAGGCCGCCCATCGCAATCGATGCGGGCCAGATGATGGGATCGGAAGTGTGACAGCGTCAGTTGTGTGGCGAACAGCCCGGACACAAGGGTGCCTTAGACACGCATCGGCATCACGACATAGACTGCCGTGGTGTCATTGCCTTCGCGCATCAACGTGGGATCGCCCGCACTGTTGAACATGAACACCGCGTTTTCGCGGTCCACCTGGCTGGCGATTTCCAGCAGATATTTTGCGTTAAACCCGATATCCAGTTTTTCATCGCCATATGCCACGGCCAGTTCTTCTTCGGCGGCACCACTGTCTGGCGCGTTTACCGACAGGATCAAACGATCTTCGTCCAGCGACATTTTCACAGCCCGCGACCGTTCCGATGAAACGGTGGCCACACGGTCCACTGCCTTGGCAAATTCGGCGGCGTCCACTTCCAAGCGTTTGGTGTTCCCCGATGGAATAACACGTGTGTAGTCCGGGAAAGTGCCGTCAATGACCTTGGATGTCAGGGTCACGTCAGGCGTTGCAAAGCGCACCTTGGTTTCCGACACAGACACGGCGATCTGCGCATCATCGTCGTCCAGCAACTTGCGCAGTTCAGCCACAGTTTTGCGAGGCACAATCACACCCGGCATGTCGGCAGCATTGGCGGGCAATTCCGCATCAATCCGCGCCAAGCGGTGACCATCTGTGGCGACGCATCGCAGAACTTGGCCGCCGTCACTTTCGGACACGTGCATGTACACGCCGTTCAAATAATACCGGGTTTCTTCCGTGGAGATCGCGAACTTCGATTTGTCGAACAACCGGCGCAATACCCCCGCCCCCGCCGAGAAATTGGCGGAATAGTCACTGGAGGTCATGATCGGGAAATCTTCTTTCGGCAGTGTCGCCAACGAAAAGTTCGACCGCCCCGCTTCGACCGTCAAACGACCAGATGCGCCATCATCCGTCAAAGTGACCAATGCACCGTCAGGCAGTTTGCGTACAATTTCGTGCAAAGTCACGGCGGACACCGTCGTGGCACCAGGCCGGTCCACAGTTGCATCGGTGCGGTCCAACACTTCTACGTCCAGATCAGTGGCGCGAAAGGTAACTTGGCCCCCTTCGGCTTCCATCAAGACATTGGCCAGGATCGGAATGGTGTTGCGGCGTTCCACGACGGACTGCGCCTGGGACACTGCTTTCAGCAAAGATGCACGTTCAATGGACAGTTTCATCGCCAGACCTCACCGCGTTCAATAGGAGGGTGGACCGTAAAGGGTTTTGGTCCAGTGGCAAGCCCCGCCGCTAAGAAAGGCTTAGCCTTCCAAGGCCCGGCGCAACATTTGAATGTCTTCGGCGATCTGGTGATCTTTGTCCTTCAGATCTTCGATCCGGCGGACACCGTGCATCACTGTTGTATGATCCCGACCACCAAAACGACGACCAATTTCTGGCAAGGACCGCGTCGTCATCTGTTTGCACAAATACATCGCGATTTGGCGGGGCCGCGCAAAGGTGCGCAACCGCTTGGGGCCCAGCATATCAGACAGGCGAATGTTATAGTGATCACTGACTTTGCGCTGGATTTCTTCCACGGATACCTTGCGGTCAGACGCCCGCAAAATATCGGACAGACAGTCTTTGGTCAGCTCAATCGTGATTTCACGATCCACCAAGGATGCAAAAGCAAACAAACGGGTCAGCGCGCCTTCCAGAATGCGCACGTTGGTGGAAATACGGTGGGCAAGGAATTCCACAACTTCACGACTTAGTTCGATGCCGGGATACGATTCCTGATACATCTCGATCTTGGATTGCAGGATACCCAAACGCAGTTCGTACGTCGTGGGATGCAAGTCCACCACCAGGCCACATTGCAGACGGCTGGCGACGCGATCTTCCAGGCCCTTGATTTCACCCGGCGCACGATCTGCAGAAATGATGATCTGTTTGTTCTGATCCACCAGCGCGTTAAACGTGTGAAAGAATTCTTCTTGGGTGCTGTCTTTGCCCGCGATGAATTGCACATCGTCCACCATCAAGATGTCGACACTGCGGAACAATTCCTTAAAGTCCATCATCTTGCGTTCGCGTAGGGCTTGCACAAAACGGTACATGAACTGTTCGGCGGAAAGATACATCACGTTGATATCGGGCTGGCGTTCGCTAAGTTCCCAAGCGATGGCGTGCATCAGGTGGGTTTTACCAAGACCAACGCCGCCGTACAAAAACAGCGGGTTGAATGTGACACCGCGCCCTTCAGCCACCCGGCGGGCAGCGGCGTGGGCCAGTTCGTTGGGTTTGCCCACAACGAAATTATCGAACTTGAATCGAACATCCAACTTACCGCCGTGCAGATTGCTGCGTTGCGCGTTGGCGGTTTTGGGTTGAACGTCTTGGGCAGCAGCAGGTTGCGGCGCAGCGCGGTCGTTCAGCAATTCAAAAACGATCCGCGACGTCGACAAACCCGCAACGTTCAAGCTTTCTAAAATGCTTTCGGCAAAATTCTCACGGACATAATTTCCAAAGAAACTGGTGGGCACACCAAACGTCACAACGCTGTCTTTCACACCCCGAAAATCCAAGGGTTCAATCCATGTTGAAAAGTTGTTTTTTCCCACTGCACCACAAAGCTTTTGTGAAGCAGCGTCCCATGCCACGTCAGTCATATTTTCTTCTTTCGTAGGTGCGTGTCCAGAAACCAGCGCAAACCATTACCGTCACAAACTCAGCAAGCGATCCACACGCTCAACCAGGACATCGACACAACCCTTACGGGCAATCGAAAGACGCAACTGTTTTAGTTGCCAGTCAGGAAACGACCCCACATTATCGTTTCCCTGTATGTTCCCAGGTGTGCAAGATGACTCGCCTGAACAACTTACCTGCCCGTCTGCGAAGGGCGCAACACCCCCTTTAATGTTGACAGCAAGATTCCCGATTCCCCCTTTGAAGAATCTAGATAACCTTACGTCGCAACAAAAAAGGGCTGCCCCGAAAGGCAGCCCTTTGCACCAAAATGGTGGCTAAATCACATCGCTTTGACACGTGCTGTCAAACGGGAAACTTTCCGTGACGCTGTGTTCTTGTGGAAGATTCCTTTGGTCACACCGCGCATCAGTTCGGGCTGTGCTGCGCGCAACGCAGCGGCGGCCACGTCTTTGTCGCCGGATGCGATGCCTTCTTCAACTTTGCGCAAGAATGTCCGGATACGGGATTTACGCGCTTTGTTTACTTCGGTGCGACGCTCGATCTGGCGGGCGCGTTTTTTTGCTTGGGGCGAATTAGCCATGGTGTGTTTCCTTTATTTGATCCGATGCATGTGACTGACGCCCCCGACAAGGGTCAGAACAAATAAAAGCCTAAAAGCGGGCCACACGCGCATGTCTTGGCGGCGTCATACCGCCACCACAGGTAAATGCAAACTGATTCTTCGATTACTTGTCTTTGAACTGCGGTTTTCGCTTTTCCACAAAGGCGTTCATGCCTTCGGTCTGATCATCGGTCGCAAACAACGACAAAAAGGACCGTCGTTCGAATCGCAGACCTTCGGCCATGGTGGTTTCATAAGCACGGTTCACCGCTTCTTTGGCGGCCATCACAGCCACCTGCGATTTTTGTGCGATGGTCCGGGCCGCAGTCATCGCTTCTGCCATCAGCTGATCGGTGGGCACAACGCGGCTGACCAGACCCGAAGACAAAGCCTCGTCCGCGTTCATCATCCGGCCTGTCAGGTGCATTTCCATGGATTTCGATTTGCCGACGAAATGGGTCAGGCGCTGTGTGCCCCCAATCCCGGCAATAACGCCGAGGTTTATTTCCGGTTGCCCGAACTTGGCATTGTCTGCGCACAGGATGAAATCGCACATCATGGCCAACTCGCACCCGCCCCCAAGGGCATAGCCCGACACAGCGGCGATCACGGGTTTGCGGGCGTAAAGTAATGGGTCCAATTCAGCGCCGAACATGTCGTCGGTGGTGACTTCTACAAAGGACTTGCCCGCCATTTCTGTGATGTCTGCGCCTGCGGCAAATGCCTTTTCGTTTCCAGTCAAAACCATGCACCGCACAGCAGGATCCGCATCGGCAGATGCCACAGCCCTGGCCAACTCTGAAATCAACTGCGCGTTGAGTGCGTTCAAGGCTTTGGGTCGATTGAATGTAATAACGGCCACGCCGTCCTGCACATCCACCAAGATCATTTCATAAGTCATCGCGCGCCATCCCCCGTTTGGTGTTGCGTCAGTGATATCACTTTGGGGTATCGTATCCAATTATCTTTGGCACTGTGGGCAAAAGAACGATGAACGTCCCGATTGCACAATGCGGGTCACCCGACTGTTGCACCCATCCGCAACACAGGGTTCGCCTTCGCGGTCGTATACTTTAAACGCATGTTGGAAATATCCCAATTCCCCGTCCGCTTGACGGTAGTCGCGCAAGGATGATCCGCCGCTTTCGATGGCTTCTTCTAAGACAGTGCGGATAATGGGCACCAAGGCCGCCACCCGGGTTTTGGAAATGTTCCCAGCCAACCGTTTGGGGGATATGCCCGCGCGGTACAGGGCTTCGCATACATATATATTGCCCAAGCCCGCGATGATCCTTTGATCCAATAGCGCGGATTTGATGGGGGTCTTCTTGCCCGCCAACGCCGACACCAGATAATCTACGTGAAACGCATTGCCCAACGGTTCAGGGCCCAGCTTGCGCAACAACAGTTGGGTATTCTGTTCCGCCGTGGGGATCAGATCCATCGCCCCAAACCGTCTTGGATCATTGAACGTGATCCGGGCACCGCCCACCATATCGAACACCACGTGGTCGTGTTTGGCCGCCGCCAGGTGGTCATGAAAAAACCCACCCAGCGTGGCCCCGGTAATTTGAATGCGCCCCGACATGCCCAGATGGATCAACAACGTTTCATCACTGTCCAAATCTGCCAGGATGTATTTCGATCGCCGCCGCAGGGCTGTTATCCGCGTGCCCGAAATCCGCGCCGCCATATTATCGGGAAAGGGCCAGCGCAGATCGGGGCGGTTTACCGTGACCTTGGCAAAGGTCTGGTCCAGAAAAACGGGTTCAAGCCCGCGACGCACTGTCTCAACCTCTGGCAACTCGGGCATGGGATGGTTTCTTTCAAGATAGTTGCGATTGTAACGCGGGCTGCGCGGCCTATAACTGCATCAACGACACAAAGGGCCGTTACCTCATGGCTGATCCTCAGAATAACACCACTCACTTCGGATTTGAAACCGTCCAAGAAGATGAAAAAGCAGGCCGCGTGCAGGGCGTCTTTACGTCTGTGGCCAGCAAATACGACATCATGAACGACGTCATGAGTGTGGGAATACACCGCGTTTGGAAAGAAGCGATGATGGATTGGCTGGCCCCCCGGCCCGGTCAACAATTGCTGGATGTGGCCGGTGGCACTGGCGATATCTCGTTCAAATTCCTGGACCGCGCGGGCCACGGCCATGCCACTGTGTGTGACATAACCGAAAACATGCTGGTGGAAGGACGCAAACGCGCCGAAGCCGCGCAAATGGCCAACAGTTTGGATTGGGTGACGGGCGATGCCATGTCCCTTCCGTTCCCCGACAACAGCTTTGATGTCTACACCATCAGCTTTGGCATCCGAAATGTGACCCGCCCCCAAGAAGCCCTGAACGAAGCGTACCGCGTGCTGCGCCCCGGGGGTCGGTTGATGGTGTTGGAATTCAGCCAACTGCCCAACCCCATGATGCAAAAGGCCTATGACCTATATTCCTTCAACGTGATCCCCCGCATGGGTCAGATGATCGCGGGCGACAGTGACAGCTACCAATACCTTGTGGAATCGATCCGCAACTTCCCCGACCAGGATACATTCCTGGGCATGGTGAAAACGGCGGGGTTCGGAAACGCCAGCTATCGCAATCTGTCCATGGGCATTGCATGTCTTCATTCTGGCTGGAAAATCTAACCCATGCGCGGCCCCCACAACATTTTCCGCCTGGTGCGCATGGGTGCCACCCTGGAACGCACCGGTGCGATGAACGTGATCCTGGACGCATACGATGCGCCCTTGGCGTTGCGCGTGGTGGCCAAGGTTCTAGGCTGGCCGTTCCAATGGCTGGGCTTCAAAGGCGACGACAGCATGCCCCCCGCCCCCCGCGCCCTGACGGCACTGGGTCCCGCCTACATTAAGTTCGGGCAAATTTTGTCCACCCGTCCCGATGTGATCGGGGACGAGCTGGCGATGCAGATGCGGGTCTTACAAGACAAGCTGCCGCCGTTTTCCCTGGAAGAAGCCAGGCGCACAATTGAACAAGAACTTGAACGGCCCGTGGAAGATATCTTCGCTGATCTGTCCCCGCCCGTGGCCGCCGCATCCATCGCGCAGGTGCACAAAGCCACCTTGATAGATACCGGCGAACAAGTGGCCATCAAGGTGCTGCGCCCCGGGATCGAAAAGGCATTCCGCAAAGACATCGACGCATTTTATGCCGCCGCGCGGATCGTGGACATGTTCGCCCCCGGGGCCAAACGGTTGCGCCCCTTGGATGTGATCGAACACTTCGAAGGCGTGGTGCTGGGGGAATTGGACCTGCGCCTGGAAACATCCGCCGCAGCCGAATTCGCCGACAACATCGCTGACGACCCGGCCATCACCGTGCCCCTGGTGAAATGGGCCTATTCATCCAAACGGGTCATGACCCTGGACTGGGCCGAAGGCATCCCGTCCGGCGATCCCGCCGCCATCAAGGCAGCCGGCCACGACGTCGAAGCGCTGGGGGAAAACGTCCTGCGCTTGTTCCTGACCCACGCTTTGCGGGATGGTTACTTCCACGCGGACATGCACCAAGGGAACTTGAAGATCAGCGCAGACGGTAAAATCATCGCTTTTGATTTCGGCATCATGGGCCGGATCGATGAATACACCCGCCGCGTTTACGCCGAGATTTTGTTCGGCTTTATCCGCCGCGATTACCAACGCGTGGCCGAAGTACACTTCGAGGCTGGGTACGTGCCCGCCCACAAAGACGTGGATGAATTCGCCCGCGCCCTGCGCGCCGTGGGGGACCCGATCTTTGGCATGGACGCAAGCCACATCAGCATGGGTCGGTTGTTGAGCTACCTGTTTGAAGTTACGGAAAAGTTCGGCATGGAAACCCGCACCGAATTGATCTTGCTGCAACGCACCATGGTGGTCGTGGAAGGGGTGTCCCGCAGTCTGTCCCCCCAGATCAACATCTGGCAAGTGGCCCGCCCCGTCGTGGAAGGCTACATCAAAGACAGCATCGGCCCCAAAGCCCTGGCCAAAGATTTGATGAAAACGGCCCGCATCCTGGCGCGCTTTGGGCCTGTGTTGCCCCAAATGGCAGAAGCGGCGTTGATCCGCGCGAACAATCCAGAACCCGCCCAAAAACCCAAACGCCAAATGGGCGTGATGCCTGTGGCTGGGATCGCGATAATCGCGGGGATGGTGGGGTATCTTGCGGCAATATTCGCCAGCTGATCACCGGGTGTCGTGGCACCAATGCCAAAACTTTAACTGTTGTTCGGGGGTTAGCACTGTGCCCGGCTCCACCTCGAACAGGGCCATGCGTCCGATCATTTCGGTCGGTTCCATGAATTCTTCCACAACGTGGTAAAATTTTCGCTTGGCGTAGTCATCAAACAGGATCAACCCAGGCCGCTTGATATGCATCAAAGACGCCACAAAACAGGCCACACGAAAACGGCCGTCGATCAAAACCAGTTCCACATCCTTGGCCCACGCTTGCGACCAAATCTTTAAAGGGTATTCTCCAAAATGCGCTTGGCGTCGCGTATCCACGGGGTAACCCCATTCCTTGGTGGGACCGATGTCCACATGGGTGATGATGGTTTTTGACCGCTGCCCATGGGCCCTGATCTGGGACCTGACATAATCGCGGTACGCACTGTCACTTTCCACCGACAAAATGCGCTTGCCCCGCATCTGGGATCCCATGAACGTGGACCCCCCACTGCCGTACTCAAGGATTGTACCAGCCTCTGAATAGGCATGGCGCACCAATGCCCCTTCGGCTTCGCCAAAGGTAAGCGGCGGCGGCCCTGCGGAATGGGTCATATCTTCCATGGGTGGTTCCAAAGCTTACAGGAATCAGGGGGTGTTCGCATTTCATCTTAGGGTAGTTTGCTTGGGAAATCACTAATTATCCCAAAGACAAATCCCTGCCGTAACGCCTTGAAATCAGCACGAATTAGGCCTCAACCCCCGGTGGCGAAAATGTAACGGTCCCCCCCTACAAAGCGCCTGACGCGGCGTCGCTTATTGACCCGAGGGAGCCGCGATTTCTAAATCATAGTAGAAAAACCCGTAAGGGGAGGGAGAATACAATGAAAAAACTACTGTCATCCGTCGCATTGGTCGGCCTGGCATCCGCAGCATCCGCTGGTGGTATCGAACGGTCTTCGCAATCAGTCGGCTTTCTGTTTGATGAAGGCGACGTTGCAAGCATCGGCATTTCGAGCGCAAAACCCAAGGTAAGCGGTGCACTGGCAACACCCGTTCCAACAGGCCCACCGCCTGCGCCAGTCCTCCCTGCTGGGTCGCCATCTGGTGACATGGCTGGCGATTACCTTAGCTACAGCTTGAGCTACAAACAAGAAATGACGGACAAACTGCACGTTGGTTTTGTTCTTGATGAATCTGTTGGCGCTGATGCGTCTTATCCGATTTTGGCATACCCGCTTGCGGGTGCATCTGCGTTTGTTGATGGCCAAGCATATACTGGTATGGTGCGTTACGAAGTCTCTGACCGCGTTAGCGTCTATGGTGGTTTGCGCGTTGAACAAGTGTCGGGTGGCGTTGCCAATTTGAACGGCTACAACCTGTCCACAGATAAATCCACGGAAACTGGCTATTTGGTAGGTGCCGCCTACGAAATGCCGGATATCGCGCTGCGTGTATCTTTGACATACAACTCTGAAATCACACATAAATTGACCACAACCGAGAACGGTTTTGCGTCAGGCACAATGGACGTGACAACGCCTGAATCTTGGCACCTTGAATTCCAATCGGGCGTCGCAGAAGGCACCCTGGTTTTCGGTAGCATCAAGTGGCGTGAGTGGTCATCTTTCGATATCTCTCCCAACGGTTTTGCGGCTGCAAACGGCGGGGCTTCTTTGGTGAATTTGACCAACGACTCACTGACCTACAATCTGGGTGTTGCACGTCAAGTAACGGACCAATTGGCGTTGATCGCATCCTTTGAATACGAAAAAGCTAACGGTGGTTTCGCAGGCAACCTGACACCAACAGATGGCAAACGCGGAATCAGCTTGGCGGCCAGCTACGACGTGACTGATCAAGTAACATTGCGTGGCGGCGTATCCTACATTGAGTTGGGCGATGCCACTACTGTTCTGGGTGGTACGCCACCAGCTGCTCTGACTTCATCTTTCACTGACAACAAAGCCATCGGTATTAGCGTTCAGATGAAATACAAGTTCTAAGCCATTCAAATAAAACAAGAAAACCCTGCCTTAATCGGCGGGGTTTTTTTATGTTTGGCGGTATCTGCATCCCTTTTTGGGGGGCGCGTTTGGGGGGCCGGCAAAGCATTGGGCTTGGGCCATCCAGGCTTGGGCGGCTGTACCCCGAACCGTTAGATCTGTGTCAAAAATCGACCGGGTTTGGGTGACGACCTGGGCAAATTCTGTGGCGCTTCCGCTTATTGATCCGGCGTCGCCGTCCCAGTGGGATTCCGCGCCGGACGGTAATTTCAGCCGGACATCTGGTCTGGGGCCGGGCACGGCTAAGCCCTTGTTTTTAAACGTCCATTCGTAAGTCACCACCCCCAAGTGGCAGATATTTTTCACCTGATCCCCGTCAGATCGCACCACCCCAAGGCTGTCGAAAATGGCTTGGCCGTGGGCCCAGACCTCCATCTGGCGGGCGGTTATGGCGCTTCGGGCGGACATGGGGGGCCCAACCCAGGGGAATCGGGCTTTGGGGTCTTGCGATTCGAAAACAGTGCTGAGGTTTTGGGCCGTTCCCAACCAAGCCGCCCTTAAACCCTGACCAGACAGATCGCCGATCCAGGGATATTGCAGCGACAAAATGCTGTGCCCTTGGGCGAGGTTTGTGGCCGCTGAATTAAAGAAATCCGCAAAGGCATCTGCCCCATCCACAGCGCGCAGCTGGGCTGTGTCAAAGAAGTGCAGATGGCCCAAAATATCGTTGAACGTCCAGTCCTTGAACTGGGTGGGGGTGTCGAAATCCGCATCGTCCAAGCCATGCAAAATGCCATCTAAGGCACTGACTTCTTTCAAGAAATCTGCGGCTTCTTGCATTAAATCCGTTCCTGCGTGTGCTTGCGCAATTCCGCGCGGGCCACTTGGCGGCGGTGCACGGCATCCGGACCATCGGCCAGCCGAAGGGTGCGCAGATGGGTCCACATGGTGGCCAACGGCGTGTCTTGGGAAATGCCTTGGGCCCCGAACATTTGCACCGCTTCATCGACGATCCGCAGGGCCACTTGCGGGGCCACAACTTTGATCTTGGAAATCCACGGGGCGGCGGCGCGGGCATCACCTTGGTCCATCATCCAGGCGGTTTTCAGGCACAGCAACCGCGCCTGTTCCAGATCCATCCGTGCGTTCGCAATGGTATCAAAATTTCCACCTAATTGTGCCAGCGGCTTGCCAAATGCAGTGCGCGACAGGGACCGTTTGCACATCAAATCCAGGGCCATTTCCGCCTGGCCGATGGCGCGCATGCAGTGGTGAATGCGCCCCGGCCCCAAGCGCCCTTGGGCAATTTCAAAACCGCGCCCTTCGCCCAATAACAGCCCGTCTGCGGGCACCCGCACATCGGTGAACCGAATGTGCATGTGGCCATGGGGCGCGTCGTCGTGGCCGTAGACTTGCATAGGGCGCAGCTTTTTAATGCCCGGCGTTGCGGCGTCCACCACAATCATGGAATGGCGCTGGTGCTTGGGGGTGTCATCATCCCCCGTGCGCACCATGATGATGTACACAGCACAACGCGGATCACCCGCCCCGGTGGACCACCATTTTTCACCATTCAGCACATAATCATCGCCGTCGCGCGCACACGACATGGCGATATTCGTGGCATCGGACGAGGCCACATCCGGTTCTGTCATCAAATACGCAGATCGGATTTTCCCATCCATAAGCGGTTGTAACCATTGGGTTTTCATCGCGGGCGTGCCGTACTTGTGGAACACTTCCATATTACCAGTATCGGGCGCGTTGCAGTTGAACACTTCCGCCGCCAGGACGGATTTGCCCAGTTCTTCGGCCAGATACGCATATTCCACAGTGGACAGGCCAAAGCCCCCCTCCCCTTCGGTCAGCCAAAAATTCCATAGGCCCTCGGCCTTGGCTTTATCTTTCAACCCTTCCAGGATTTCGGTCATGCGGGGGGTGAATTCCCAACGATCGCCCTTGTCCACTTCTTGGAAATATTCGGCTTCCATCGGGGCGATATCGTGTTGCACCATGTGGGCCACACGACCCTGGATTTCAGCCACGCGCGGCGACAATCCCAAATTCATTTCCATGGCCCGCGACCCCCTGCTTTACACCGTGTGGGGAAATGAAACAGACTTGGGGAAATGATGTCAACGCGCCGTCCAAAATGGAGGCGAATCAAGGGGGGTATGGCCATGCATGATTTCGACCGTACGGTGCTGTCAGACTTTCTTAAGGAACATTTGGCAAATTTTACGGGTCTTTGTGACATCGAAAAATTTAACGACGGGCAGTCTAACCCGACCTACCTGGTGACGGATACCGCAGGGCACAGATGTGTGTTGCGGGCCAAACCGCCAGGGAAACTTCTGCGTTCTGCCCATGCGGTCGACCGGGAGTTTCGGGTCCTGCGTGCCCTGGACGGCAGCGACGTGCCGGTGCCCAAGGTGTTTTATCTGTCGGGGGACACCACCCCTTTGGGTGCGCAGTTCTTCGTGATGGAAATGGTGGATGGCCGGGTGTTCTGGGATCCAGCCCTGCCGGATGCGGACCCTGGGTTTCGCGGTGCGGCGTATGATGCCCAGTGCCGGGTGTTGGCGGCATTGCATTCGGTGGACCCCGCAGCGGTGGGTCTGGCGGATTACGGCAAGCCGGGGAATTATTTCGCCCGGCAAGTGGCGCGGTGGTCTGATCAGTACCGCGCGGCCCCGGGGGATGTGCCCGATATGGATTGGGTGATGGATTGGCTGGACGCGGCCATGGTGCAAGACGACGGCCAGGTGGCGATTGTGCACGGCGATTTCCGCTTGGATAACCTGATGTTCAGCCCAGATGGAGCGAATATCGCGGCGGTGTTGGATTGGGAATTGTCCACCCTGGGGCACCCCATGGCTGATCTGGCGTACCAATGTATGGGCCTGCGGTTGCCGCGTATGGGGATGATTAAGGGGTTAAAGGGACTGGACCGCGCGGGTCACGGCATCCCGTCAGAGACGGATTATATCGCGCAATACTGCACCCTGCGCGGGATCGATGCCCCCGCGGATTGGGCGTTTTATCTGGTGTTCAGCTACTTCCGGCTGGCGGCAATTTTACAAGGCGTGGTGCACCGGGCCGCCAAGGGAAATGCGTCCAATCCATCGGCGGTGGACATGATGAAGCAAGCCGTGCCGTTTCTGGCCGGTGAGGCGCGTTTGATTGCGACGTCAGCGGGCTAGCCGCCTTAGGTTTCGTCGTTCAAATCATGAAGCGGGCAGCCCCGCACAAGCCAAAGATCGCCCCAAGTTTCGTTGTCCTGGGGTTCGCCGTCGCGCACGGTGCAGATGCACCCACCTTGGATCGCGTCCCAATCGCCGGGCTGGGGTTGATGCCGGGGCTTAGACATATGTCGCCCCGGTGATGCAGTCACACACGGTGGCCACTTCGGTGTTTCGGCAGATGATCTTTTCTAGGGCGGCCAGAACATGCACGCTTGTGCCAACCTGTTTGACTGCGACCGGCTGTATGCCCGCCCAGTCGGTCAAATCCAGTGTATCCGCAGACGAAAGGTCTTTGATGATCTGAAGATCCCCCGTGCGGCGGATGACAAACGTGTCAGAATCTGCGCCCCCGAACAGGACATTGGACCCGCCTTGTACAAACAAGACATCGTCGCCCGAGCCGCCGAACAACGTATCGCGGCCCGACGTTGCCACCAAAGTGTCCTGGCCCGCCCCACCGTACAACATGTCATTCCCAGAGCCGCCATATAGAACATCGTTGCCTGCGAACCCCTTTAGGGTGTCGTTGCCAGCGCCGCCAAACAAAGTGTCATGGGGCTGTTCCCATTTGGCCCCATTGGACCCGCCGATGAAATCATTGCCGCGCCCGCCAAAGGCAAGAATGCAGCCGCCAGAGACTGCGGATTTTAACCCCGGTGCGCCCGTTAGAATATCATCACCGTCGCCTAAGTTCACTTGTCGGTCTAGGCCGTTGCCCAAAACCACTTCGTTGTTGTCGTCATTGCCGTTAATTTGGGTTTTGTCGGAACTGTTCCGCATGAACAAGTAGCCCACACCCGACGGCATGTTGATGACCCGGTCGGGTTCCTCCCGCCAAATCGTGGCCATTTGATACATCCGTTGGTAGTGCGGGGACCGGTCCATGCGGTTGACGTCCCCCATAATCAGCAGGCTGTTGGTCGCTGCATCCTTGGGGGGTTCCCAGCCCAGAAATGTGGTAAAGGGTGTGCCGGGCCGCAAGATCGCGCCGCCCACCACAACGTCCAGCCCCCATTCCCGGCAGGTTTCATACAACATTTCACGGTACTTGATGAACAGCGGATCGGCGGGATCACGTACCGCAATATTATCTTTCAGCCAAGGGTCGGTCATGACGTTGTAGAATTCAAAGGATTCGTCTTGGTAAACGCTAACCCGCCATTCCCCGATGGCCCCCGACACTGATCCAAAGTTGAAACTGGGCACCATGCAGTCGGGCACATCTTCGCCGTCGATCAAGGGTCGCAAAGACCGCCCGCGATAGTGGCTTGGAAGATCGACCCCCAGAAAATCACATACAGTTGGCCCGATATCGATCAACGATACCGGGTCCCATATGTCTTGGCTGGTCTTTTGGCCCGGGGTCGAAATCATCATCGGGGCATTACAGGCTTCTTCCCAAAGGGTGAATTTGTGCCACGACCCTTTGTCCCCCAAATGGTACCCGTGATCGGACCAACACGATATCAAGGTGGTATCGTTGAAAGGCGAAGCTTCCAACGCATCCAACACTTCGCCTAGTTTTTCATCGGCCCAAATGATGGCTGCGATGTAATTGCGAACCGTTTTTCGCCAATGGTCGATGTTCTTTTTAGTCCACGTGCTGGGACTGGCGCTGCCGACAGCTTTGCCCATCCCAATAAATTTTTCAGGGAAAGGCAGCAATTCCCACGCCAAGGGCCAGTCTGCTGGGATAATAATTTCATCCAAATTGATTGCTTCGAAAATTCGGTTGGGCGCAAACCATGGGTTGTGGGGGTGATGAAATCCCGCTTCCCAATGCCAAGGCCCAGCCGCTGGATCGCGGCTTTCCAAGAAGGCGCGGGTGTCTTCAGCGACCATGCTGTCATAGTAACGATCTTCTTGGTCGTCCCAGCCCCCACCCCAAAGGCCCCCCCAATCTGTTCTGGGGCCGCTGGGATTCCACCGTACTTTGAATCGCGCATTGTCGTACAACACAGAATAATACTTCGGGGATATCGGGCCATATCCGTGGAACAGCTTTCCAACTGTGCCCATATAAAAACCGGCACGCTTGATATGATAGGTCCAAATCTGTTCGGGCAGAATGCGGTCCTGCCAATGCTCATTATTGTTGAACACCCCTGTTTCATAGGGACTGTAACCCGACATAATTGCCGCCCGGCTGGGTCCGCAGACCGGAATAACCGCCGACGCGCGGCGGAACACTGTCGACCGGGATTCTAGGCGGGCGAAGTTGGGCAAATCTACCGTTATGCCAAACGGGGAATGCCCCCATTTACCCGCTTGCAAGAAATCCTTGTATTGGAACAGGTCATCAAAGGCGATCATCAGATGGTTTGTCATGGATCAAACATACCCCGTCGCATTGTAGTGGTGCCAAGCCGCCAACAGATTGGGCACTGTCCGCACATCGCCAGACACAACCGCAAAATCAGAAATGGCACCGTCCGCGAAGTTGGCTGTTTCACCGTCGTGCCCGATGCACACGGTCAATGGCTTGCCCTGTGGGGGAAAGAACCGTTCCACCGGGGCCGGGGTCCAGGGGCCGTTGTCGGTGCTGGCGCAAACTTGGTCGCGGTCCAAATCCACCACCACCGCGCAAAACACCCATTCGTTCAGGGGCGCATTGGCCCCCAGATGTACGGCGGAACCGTTGCTTAGAACCTGTGTCGCATCGGGGCCATGGGGAACAAAGACAATCTTCTTTTTGTCGTGCTGCAACGCCCAGGCCACCGTGCCCGCCTGGGCAATGCGCAGATTGCACAGAATGGAAAAGACCGATCCCGGATGGGGGATCGTTGTCTTCAGTTTGGCGAACCCTTCTTGGTCTGTGGTGGCAAAATGCGGAACATCAAAATGGCCGCGCGGCATCCACTGGTTTTGGGACCCCAAGGATGTGATCACAGCATCGCCTTTGCGGGGAAGAAAGCTAAGCTTCGTTCCCTTGGGGGATGTTTTGGATTTGTGGTGCACCAACGTCCATGCGTGGTGCACCCGCGTTTGGGCATTCAGCACCGAACTAAAATGGCGGTGGTCTTGGACATCCGCTTCGATGGTTATGTTCACTTTGATGGTCATGCTGGCCCCTGCTTTACTGGGGCGCGCCCGGCCCGTGCGTATCTGTGCAAAACGGCCCCCGCCACACTGTTGGATGCATGGGACCATGTGTCTGTCACACTGCCACGGTTGATGGGAAATCCATCCTTTGCATCGCCGTGCTGGCCAAAGGCATACTGCACTGTCAGCGCCCCCGTGGGGGGGGCGGCCAGTTCTATTTTGGCTAATTTGCCCGCAACAGTGACGCTTTTGATCTGGGGCGCATCATCTTGTGCAAAAGAAAACCCGTGGTTTTCAGGGTCCTTCAACACCAAGGGGGACAGACTCATGAACTTGGCTGTCACTGTTGTTTCGTGCAGCGTTGCTTCCTCAAGCGAGGGGCAAAACCAATCGCGCCCTGCGCCTATTTCCGTTACGGCGTGAACTTCTAATTCGCGCACCATCAGCAGCGCGTCGGGGGTCAATGTCGCCAAAGTGTCTTTCACTAAGGGGAATGGATACAGCGGCGTGGGCACGATGAACCCGATGGAATAGAAATCCAGGTCCAGACGTCCTTCGGCCAATATCACTTCGGAGCTGCCGTCCGTCCGAACGCCAAAGCCTTGGTTCACGATTAATGCCGGGGGCACCGCTTGGCCTGTGGCTTCGGCGGCTTCCAGACGTATCCCCTTGCCCACCATGCCATAGTGTTCCCGGGCTGTGGTTTGGGGGGTGTCTGGGGCACCGTCCAAAAGGTTCAGTTGGATCCAGCCCACCATCAATTCCTTGCCCCACCGGGCGGCGTTGTCGCGGGCTGTGGTCAGCCGCGCCATCAGATCTTTGCGGCGGGGCGATCCTGCCAAAACATCGGATTCCACGGTGGACCCAATAAGTTCAGCCATGGGGAACATTAAACTGCGAGCCCGGAACGCTGCGCGTTGGGATGACAAAAGTGCGGATGCAAAACCAGATGCTGACGTGTGCATATCCTGGGGTTCAAGCGTTTCATCAAACACGTGCCACCGGTGATCTTCGACCGACGCGTTGCGGCCAACGTCGCGGCCCCCAATGGCCAACACTGCCACGGCCAGCCGCTGGGTATCTGCAAAGAAGTTTCCGTCGCGTTTTTCAATCCCTAACACTTCACCTGGGGCGATGCGGGTTGTGAATTTGCACACCCCTTGCGTGTCTGACACGGCGCCAAAGACATCCCCGCCAAAGCCAGGGTCGGTGAATTCTACGGACGCTGGCGGTTTATTTTGTGGGGAAATGAATTCATAGCTGGATCCATCCCGCGCATCCGTGCCCCATAAAACGACGCCGTTTTCACTGACCACCACGGGCACAATCGCGTCCCCCGGCCAGGGATCATTCGGGTTTGCGGATGGGGGTGCGTCACCGTCTGACATATCGTTTTCGTTCCTTTGACGGCGGCCCCGAAGGCACACCCAATTTCTGATATCCGCGCAGGGATATGCCCATCATCGCTGTCGGCGGCGGTCCCGTCCAACTATTCGCGCGTTTTGTTCAATTTGGGTAGTATGTTCGCACCAGTTTCCACAGAAAATCCTGCTTTCCAAGCAAGCCTTCATTGCAAGACAAACCGCACCCTTCCAAGATGGCGCAGTGACCGGAAACATTTGATCAGTTGTTAAGCAGCAAGGGCTATTGAGTTGAAAATGGAAAACACTCCCTTAAGCCCAGAACAAGAAGACCAGCTTCGCAAGGTCATGACGCAGGCCCTGAAAGACAAGGATCTGTGGAAACATCATAAGAAAATTTGGGTTTATCAAGAAACGTGCTTGGTGGTTGATTTCAACTACAAGTGGATTGGCTTTGGCTTCAACCTGCGGCCCGTTGCGGATGGATTGTTTAATCTCGAACTGGTGCAACGCGGAAAGCTGAGCCCGCGATTTTCCGTCGTAAAAATCGGTGAACGGTCCGAAACGATCGCAAAAAACCTGACCCAAGACAAAATCGTAGAGACGGTTTGCAAAAAAACCATCGCCCTATTGCCCCTGATCGACGCGTTCATCGCGGACCCTGACAAAGCCACCGCCCCCAAAGACCCAGAACTTTCCAGCATCGATGCGGCGGGGGATGCGGCGCTGCGGGCGTGGAAAACCACAGACCGCAAAAAGGTGGGGGTGATGACCCTGCCACTGGGCAAAAACTACGGCGGGAATTTGCAAGCCTATGCGTTGATGCAAAGTTTGCGGGGGCTGAACTGCCAGCCCGTGCTAATCAACCGCCGATACGCGGTGGAAAATTCTGGCCCTGCGCCGGATCATTTGCCCCTGATCTATGACCGGATCGCTGCGGCGACAGCGGCCCCCACCCACCGATTTATTGAACAACATATCTTGCCCATCACGCGCCCGTATTATTCATCTGCCCAACTGGCAAAGCAGGTTGATCACTATGATCTGGATGCCGTCGTGGTGGGCAGTGACCAGGTGTGGCGCCCCAAATACGCCCGTGGTCTTTTGATGGACCTTTTCCATAGCTATCTGGGCGACCGAAAAGACGGTCCCAAGCGCATCAGCTATGCCGCGTCGTTTGGCGCAGACACCTGGGAATACAACGATGACCTGGCCAAAAAGGCCTCGAAACTGCTGGGGCGTTTTGATGCCGTATCTGTCCGCGAAGACCAAGCGGCAGACATGTGCGAACAGCATTTCGGGGTCCCTGCCCAGCACGTCTTGGACCCAACGCTGTTGCTGGACGCGGATCACTATAAACAGCTGATCGGTCAAAAAGGGGACGCCACGGGCCAGCGCCGGGTCACCAGTTATGTGTTGAACCAAAGCCCCGAAAAGCAACAGATGATCGCAGCCGTGGCGAAAAAATTGTCAGCGACAACGCTGCCTTGTGGCAAACTGTTGGACACGGACGGTCAGATCATCAACGACAGCACGGTCGAAGGATGGCTGGCGGCATTTTACCAATCTGATTTCGTTTTCACGGATTCATTTCACGGCGTCGCCTTTTCTATCTTGTTCAACAAACCCTTCATCGCCTTTGGGAACCCGGATCGCGGCATGGCCCGGTTCACATCCATTTTGAAAATGGTGGGCCTGGAAGATCGTTTGGTGGTGGAAGGCACAACCGATATCAAACGCTTTTTGAAACCCATTGACTGGAAGTCCATGAATACCAAGCTGAAGACACAACGGCGCAAATCGTTGAAATTCTTACAAGCGGCATTGGGCATCACAGACACCAAGCCCAAGACAGCTGCTCCTGAAATGATGGCCGTCGCAAAATCCGGTAACCCCTTGGGGGTGTTGTGTACCGGTTGCGGGGTGTGCGCTTCGGAATCAGAGGGTCGGCTAAAAATGGACTGGACCAAAGAAGGGTTCTTGGAACCCAAAACAAGGTCGAAGAAAATTCCCAAAGATGCTTTGCGGGTGTGCCCCTTCAATCCCGCGCCCGATGCTGCGGTGGCCACCGAAGACCTGTTGGGTCGCAACTTTTTCCCTGATGCCCCACAGCACCATCCCCGGGGCGGGCATTTTGAAAACACCTATGTGGGGTACAGCACCGAATTTCGGGAAACGTCGTCTTCTGGTGGGATCGCAACGTTTGTCTTTGATCAACTTTTGCGACGCAACCATGTGGACCATCTGTTCATCGTTAAGGGGGATCAGGACGGCGGATACCGGTATCAGATTTTCGATAAAGGCGAGGACATAAAAACCGCGTCTAAAACACGATACTTCCCTGTAACCTTGGAAGAATTGTTCACCGTCATGGAAACCCACGATGGGAAAATCGGCATCTCTGGGGTGTCGTGCTTTGTAAAAGCGATCCGCTTAAAACAACATTACCACCCCGCGCTTCGTGAAAAAATTCCGTTCATTACGGGGATCATTTGCGGCGGTTTAAAAAGCCGTTTTTACACGGACTTTTTGGCGCAAACTGCGGGGATTAAAGGCCCTTATCAAAACCCTGAATACCGTGTCAAAAATCCAAAGGCCCAAGCAAACGATTATGCGTTTTCTGCCCAGGATGCCGACGGCAAACCCCACAACATTCGCATGCGCCCGCTGGGGGATATGTGGGGGTCGGGTTTGTTTAAAACCAAGGCCTGTGATTTTTGTACGGACGTTTTGACAGAACTGGCAGACATTTCCTTGGGGGACGCATGGTTGCCCGCCTATAACGCCGATGGCATGGGCAATAGTGTCATCACAACCCGCAGCAAGCTGGCAGATCAGATCATCCAGGACGGGTTATCCAGCGGCGACCTGGTGGCCAAGACTGTTCCCATGGACAGTATTCTGCGATCCCAAAGCGGGGGCATCAATCACAAGCTTAACACTGTAAAGTTCCGCAACTGGGCCAGCGAAAAATACACCAGTGTGCCCATTCCTTTTTACCGGACCCGATTGGAAAAGCAGGTTTCTGTGGCCGATATGCTGGTGCAAATTCTGCGCGAAAGGGTTCGATCCGACAGCTTGCGGCTGTGGCCCACATCGGGCGGTCTTGGGCCGTATAACAAGCGAATGCAGTCATCCCGGAACCTGTTGAAACGGATGACGGAATACCGCAAGAAACACCCGCAACAAGTATATGAAGCCCTGCGTGCGACTTTGGATAAAGACACCGCAGATGCGGCAAAGATCAAAGATGTGGCTGGAATGGAAGTCATGTCGCGCTGGGTGCGCCGAAAACAGTTCACCAAGGAACTGGCCCAGGAAGACATCGACCATTTTATAAAAACGACCTGACCGAAATCACTGGCCCAACGGGGTCCTTAAACGGCAAACAGGCCCCACGATGGGGGCCTGTACCAAACGGGATATCGTTTTGGTCTTAGTTATCGTCGACGTTCACTACTTTTGTGTCGATGATCATGCCTGTGGGGCCAGTCAACACGGCCAACATGTCACCGGATGCGCCGGAGTCCAGGTCGATCCGAATGTTGATTTCAGAACCCGCCAATGTTTTGGAACCCAAAATCTCGCCTTGTTCACCGAATGTATAGTCATACATGGTCAACATGCTGTCAGAGGGGGCGTTTACGCCGTCGATTTGCACGACCTCCACGCCTTCTTCTTCCACGCCCATGTTAAAGATTGTGGCGTTCGACGCAGTGGCCAGTACAGTTGTTGTGGCTGCGATCAGGGCAAAAGTTTTCATAGAAGTCATCGTTCGTTCCTTTCAAAGTGTGCGCCCCGATTAGGGGGGTGGGACGCTTTATCGTTTCAGCTTTGTTGCCGATGAGTTGAAAGTATGGTCGGGGCGGTCAAAGGAAAGGCTTTGAAAACTCACGATAATTTCAGGGAACTTATCGCAAATCGGGTTTGAGCATCTGATTTTCACCCCAGCGCATGTCATTTCGCGAAAAGGGGTGTGTTTCAAAAATAAATGGGAACCAATTGGGAATTGCGCTGTTGTGCGGGTTGCCAACGGCGATTGTTACAAAGATTTTTAAAGAAAATACGATCAATAGAATGTGATGGGATAAAATGGTGCAATACCGCACGGCGCGGGCGGCAAATCAGCCGTGGAACGCCCATGCATACACTATCAATAACTTGGAAATGGGGGGGGGTAAGACGTCCCCCGGCAAGCGTGTCACCGGGGGATTTGGTAGTTCAGGCCGCGTTGGGGCCTTTTTCGTTTTCCAACAGGATCACGTTGTTGCCCGACACCACTTCTGCATCTGGGGCGTCGATGGCGGGGGCTGTGCTGGGGCCCATCAGGGGCAGCATTTGACCCGGCGTTTGGACCGTGGCGGACGGGCGTTTCCAGGAAACTGAATCCAATGCATCACATTCCAAGCATACGGGTTCCCAATCTTTGTGGGTTTCACCGCAGTTGTCGCAAATCCATTCCGCATCGCGCTGGGCGCTTAGGGCTTTGGTCAACCAGGCCCGCACGACATCGTCGCTGGCGCCTTCGCCGCGTTCGATGGCAGCCATGATGGTCATCGACCGCGTGGTGGGGTCTGTTTCTGCCACATCGCCCAGCGCAGTCCGCGCCCCGGGGAAATCTTCGGCGGCAATCAGCAGTTCTGCATTCACCATCTTGGTTTCTGGATGCTTGGCCGCGCCCTTGGTCAACGCCTTGAACCGCTTGACCCGATCTTGGGCACTTTCGTCTGGCTGGATCGCGGCAAAGGCGCTGGCCAGTTCTGGGTGTGGGGCTTGGTCCCAGGCGGCGCGCAATACTTTGGCGGCTTGCTTGGGTTGGCCTTGGACCATGTAGCCCCGCGCCGTCATGGTGGCGGCGGGGACCAGGCCCGGTGTCAAACGGTTGGCTTCGATGGCCAGGGCTTGGGCTTCGTCCAACTTACCCGCTTCACGCAATTTGCGCGCTTCGGACAGGGCGAACACACCGTCGCGGCGGCGGTGCACATCACGGGGGATGTGGCCGTTTTTCAACTTGGTGCCCAGGGTGGATCGCACGCCGGTCCAGTCTTCTTCGCCCGCCTGCAACTTCAACAGGGTATCGCCTGTTTCGGCGTGCTTGGGTTGGATGGCAAATGCCTTTTCCGCCAGCTTCAACGCTGTTTCGGTTTCGCCATTTGCCAGCTTTTGCTTCAGCAAACCGGAAACGCCGACGAACCGTGTCTTGGGGTTATCCAACAATTTCTTGTATGTTTCTTCCGCCTTGCGCTTGTCGCCAGTTTTCTCGGCGGCTTGGGCAATCACCAGGTTCGTCAATTCAGGACGGTCCAGCAATTTGTCCGCTTTCTTGGCTTTCGCCAGGGCAGCAGCGGCATTCCCGGTGGCCAAGGCCAACAGTCCTTCGGACAGGGCGTCAAACCCCCGGCGTTCGCGGCTACGGGTGAAGAAACGCGAGAACGCTGTTTCATCGCCATTGATGAACCGCAAAAGCGCCACCAACAAACCGAACAGTTTGATCAAGATCCAAACGGCCAGGACCAACAACACCAAGGCGATGGCGGCCTGGATGGGCTGTAACGTGAATTCAACGGTGCCAAAGGCGATCGTCACCCCGCCCGAAGCGTCCATCAAGTATCCGGCCCCCACTGCCAACGCCAAAACGATGGCAATGAAGATCATAATTTTTGCAATCGACCACAACAACATCGTCTATTCCTTAATTCTGGGCCAGCGACGCAGACAATGCGTCTGCGGCGGCAAGGGCAGCCGTGCGTGTATCGGCTTGGGATTTCCAATCTGCGAAGACTGCTTTGGCAGCGTCTGGCAGGGTTTCAAGTTCGGACAGGGCATCAGCGATGCGGGTTTCTGTCACGGCGAATTGAGCGCGGGACAAAATGGCATCAGCAGAATTGCCTTCTTGGGGGGCCAAGGACCGCACGCCCAGTTGGGCTTTGAAGAACGACGCGACACCGCCTTCGCCTTCTGCGGGTTCTGCGTTGGTCCGTGCCGCCGCCAGGGCAGCGCGGGCCAAATCAGGAAAAGCCTCTTGCAGGGCCACAACTGTGACAACACCGCTGTCGGCATTGGCGGTCAACACATCGGGGATCGCAATCCCCGCGTCGGCCATTTCACCCAAGGGTTCTGCAAAGCTGGCACCAGCGGCGATTGCCGCCTGTACCCGACCCGCGGCGGCCAGTTGCAAACCGTTGCGGGTGATTTCGACCGCTTTGGCTTCTTGGGCCGCAGCCGCATCCAGGGCCGCTTGAATTTCAGACTTAGCCGTTTGTGCCACAACTTGCAGTTCGGCACTTTGGGTGGTCACGTCTTCACGCAACTTGGCCAGCTCCGCTTCATAGGCGGCGACGGCTTCGGGCGACACCGCATCATTCAACGGGCGCTTTTCCAAAACGGCAATGCGGTCCACCAACCCCGTAAGATTAGACGACACACCCGCCAACTGATCCTGCACAGCCGTCAACTGACCGCCCAGCGCATCCACGCCATCCGTCAAATCCGGGGCTTGGGGGCGTGCGGCCACATCGGCCAACTGGGCCTTCAGTGTTTCCAAATCAGCAGACTGCGCTTCGACAGTGGCCACCAATGGATTTTCCGTGGGCGCAGTGCCTATGTATTCGGGCAGATACGTCGCCGCACCATAGCCAATGCCGCCCGCAATCAAACCGCCAAAGATCAACGGCACCGTGCCGCCTTTGCGCTTGGGTTGTTTCTGCGGGGCCGGGGCCTGCGTCCGGGCCGGGGGCGTTTTTGCTTTGGGCTTCGGGGGTGTCGAAGGCGCTGCCTTTTTCACCGCGTCCGCCGCGGCAGGCTTGGCATCCTTGGCCACATCTGCCGCTTTGTCCGCCACAGAAGCTGCACCACCAGTGGCCGCTGCTTTGGCGTCTTTTACTTCAGGAATACTGCTTTTCTTGGTGTCATCCACCACCACAGCATTTTCCACTACGTCGGCCGCTTGGGCCTTGGCAGCAGTGGTCTTCGCCGGGGCGGAAGCCGCCTTGGACGATTTGTTCTTAGACCGGTTCGAATTGGTCGTTTTCCGTGCCACGCGTTCAGACCTTTCTCGTCTTCATTTTGGGCCCATCAGGGGTCCGGTCAAACTTAAAGCGCCACGCCGCCAGCCTCAAGAGACAGACGAGGTATACGCCGCAATCGTTCGATCAAGCACCGCTGGCCCGACCGGGGTTTGCGCCACAAAGACCCTGCCAAATCCGTGCTGCTGGCAGACCGCTTGGACAGCGGGACTTATGGCAACGGCAGTGTGACGCGAAAAATCATGGTGTCGTGAACAGACTAGTTGTGCAGTACGCGGTGAAAAAAGGGGAAGAACCACGGGCGTTCCCCCCCGTAACAGCGCATATTGTGCGTCTTTCCAGGGAATTTCGGGTTGGTCATAGGTGATGATCTGGGTGGCGCTATGCCCCAGGGCCGTTAGCTGTGCTGCGATATCATCGGTCGTATGCGCCCCGCGCAGGTGGCAGACCGGGGCCAGCGGGCCGGGAAATGACGTCAGCAATTCTGCAACAGTGGTGCCGCCAAATTGCGCATCAAAGCCCAATTCTTGGGCCAGCCGCGACGTTTTATCCCCCACGCAAATGGCGCGGTACTGATCCGGGGTCATGTTTTGCGCCGCCGCCCGCACGCCATTCTGGCTGGTGAGAATCAGCAAAGTGCCGGGGGGCGGGGGCGTCCAATCGGTTTTCAGCGCGATCTTAAACGCCGGGGCGTGATGGATATGGTCCGGGTTTACCCCACCGTCCACCAGCATTTTGGCAAAGCTTTGGGACAGCCCAGCGGGACGTGTCAGCAAGATATGCGCCATGATCCCCCCGTCCTTGGATTGTGGTTGTCCCCCCAACAATGCTAGGCCACGGGCACACCCATCCGCAAGCGATACACCCCGATTATGTCTGACCCTTTCCTATGTCTTGGCCTTGAAAGCAGCTGCGATGATACCGCCGCCGCCGTTCTGCGCATGGACGGGGCGCGCGCTGAAATTTTGTCCAACGTGGTGCGGGGCCAAGATGCGCTGCACGCGGATTTCGGCGGCGTGGTCCCCGAAATCGCAGCCCGCGCCCATGCGGAAATGTTGGAACCCGTGACCCGCCAAGCGTTGCAAGACGCGGGCGTGGGGTTAAGGGATATTGGATTGATATCCGTGACGGCGGGACCTGGCCTGATCGGCGGGGTGATGTCGGGCGTGATGTTCGCCAAGGGCTTGGCATCCGCCACAGACACGCCCCTGATCGGGGTGAACCATTTGGCCGGGCATGGGCTGACGCCGTGTTTGACCGATGGCGTGGGGTTCCCGTTCCTGATGCTGCTGGTGTCTGGCGGGCACTGCCAGTTCTTGATCGTGAAGGGACCGCAAGATTTTCAGCGCCTGGGGGGCACAATCGACGACGCCCCGGGCGAGGCATTCGATAAAACCGCGCGGCTGTTGGGGCTGGCGCAACCGGGCGGGCCTTCTGTGCAAAGGGCCGCGATGGACGGGGACGCCAAGCGTTTCCCCCTGCCCCGGCCCATGCTGGATAAGCCGGGAATGGATATGTCATTTTCGGGTTTGAAGACGGCTGTGTTGCGGGTGAAAGAAAGCGTGACTGGCCCGGATAACACCGTGACCCAGCAAGATCTCAACGATCTGTGCGCGGGGTTTCAGTGGGCCGTGGCTGATATCTTGGTGGAAAAATCACGCCGGGCATTGGTGGAATACATGGCCCTGGCCCCCGCATCCCCGGTGTTTGCCGTGGCAGGCGGGGTGGCGGCGAACACGCAACTGCGTGCGGCGTTACAGGGTTTATGCATCGAACAAGACATTCAATTCTGCGCCCCGCCCTTGGCATTGTGCACAGATAACGCCGCCATGATCGCATATGCGGGGGCCGTGCAATACGGCGCGGGGCGACGGGACGGCTTGGATTTATCCGCCCGTCCCCGCTGGCCCTTGGACACCACGCAACACGCCATGCTGGGGTCCGGCAAGAAGGGACCCAAGGCGTGAAACAGACACTAATAAGGAAGAAATGACATGCTTATCGCTTTAACCGCCAAAGACAAACCGGGCCATCTTGAGGTTCGCAAGGCCAACCGCGACGCGCATTTGGCCTATATCAAAGAGACAGCCACCGTCGCCATGGCGGGACCCTGCCTGGACGGTGATGGCAACATGTGCGGATCGCTGATCATTTTGGACGTGGCTGATATGGCCGCTGCCCAAGCCTGGGCCGATGGGGATCCCTATGCCAAGGCGGGGCTGTTTGCGTCCGTGGAATTGATCCAATGGAACAAGTTGATCGGGTGATGGCATATTGGTTGTTTAAATCCGAACCCAGCGCGTGGTCCTGGGACCAGCAAGTGGCCAAGGGCGACGCGGGTGAAGAATGGGACGGCGTGCGCAATTACCAAGCGCGCAACCACATGCGCACCATGAAGCTGGGGGACTTGGGGCTGTTTTATCATTCCCAAAAGGAAAAGGCCGTGGTGGGCATAGTGGAGGTCTGCGCCCAAGCGCACCCCGACAGCACCACCGACGATGACCGTTGGGACTGCGTGGATATCAAAGCGGTGAAACCCGTGGTCCAGCCCGTGACATTGCAGATGTGCAAAGACGATCCACGCTTGGCGGACATGGTCTTGGTGAACAGTTCACGACTTTCAGTGCAGCCCGTGACATCCGAAGAATGGGCCATCGTTCTGGAGCTTGCCAAAACGCCGCAGTGACGTAGGCTGTCCCAAAATAAACAGGAGGGACAGATGGAAATTCTTAACGTTATCGCAGCGGCGGCTGGGTCATTTATCTTTGGGGCGGTGTGGTATTCGGTCTTGTCGAAACCCTGGATGGCGGCGTCCGGCGTGGCGGTGGGTCCCGACGGAAACCCCGCCAATTCCAGCGATCCCCTGCCCTATATCATGAGTGCGGTCACCGCGATCTTGGTGGCCGGCATGATGCGCCATGTGTTCGCCACCAGTCCCGTGGACAGCATCGCCGACGGCATGTTGAACGGCTTTGGGATCGGGCTGTTTTTCATCACGCCCTGGTTGATGATGACCAACGGTTTTGGGGGACGGCCCTTTAAGTTGACCCTGATCGACGGCGGATACGCCACCATCGGCTGTACGATCATCGGCGCGATCTTGATGATGTTCTAAACGAAAAAGGCCCGGATAATCCGGGCCTTTGTCACGATCGGTTTAGGGTCGGCTTACTTGTAAGCGGACTCTTTATTGAAGTGCTTCACCAGCATGTAGTAGATCACGGCGCGATATTTGCTGCGCTCGGAACGGCCATATGTGTCGATGCAAGAATTGATGGCATCCATCAACGCAGGGCTGTCGGACAGGCCCAGTTTCTTCATCAAGAAGTTTTTCTTTACAGTTTCCAATTCGGCGGGCTGGCCACCGGCAACGGTGCTGGCATCACGGTTGTAAATGGATGGACCGCAGCCAACTGTGACTTTGGTCAACAAAGCCATGTCAGGGGTCATCCCGCATTTGTTTTTAAGATCGTCTGCATACTGTGCGATCAGGTCGTCACGTTTGCCCATAATAAAACTCCCTTTAGGTTCATTCAAATCCATCGCCGTTCGGCACGACGAATCGTAGCTAGTGATTGGCAAACTGGCAAAGAAAATGTGGCAATGCAGGGGGGAGAAATTTTTGTTTCGCCCCCTGGCGGGGCAATTTTCTTAGCGACAGGTGCCCCACCCTTCTGATTGTAAATGAAAATGGTCAGCGTGCGCACGGTTGTAATCTGGGCCCAAAGTTGTGGAAAACCAATCACATGCAGCGTCGCGCACATCCCGCAGGAACGCTTGTTCTTGGGGGGTGCCGTCCCAATGTTTGATCAATTCCACGTCGCGGCCACTGGCCAGGGTAAATCCGGCCACATCAATGGCTTTGGCTTGGGAATGTTTGCTCATGCGTTTGGTGCCAAAGATTTGGCGGCAGTTGTAACTGCCCTGGGTGCGGATGGCGCGCACGGGCATGCCAAAGTGTTTTTGGGCCGCTGGTTGCACGCCGTGTTCCACCCACATGGCCATGGTCAGGGCCAAATCACACCGGGTGTCCGTGGCGCGAATGTTGGCCCCCGACACTTTGCGCAGACGCACGTTGTTGCGGATGTGGCATTGCGGGCTGGCGTTTTGATCCGGGATGGATTGGAAAATCGCCCCGGATTCCAGTGCGGCCAAGCAACTGTCCCGCCCACCCATGGCATTGCGCAATTTCCACAGGGTCATGGGGTTTTGGGCTGCCGTCACCGCAAGGGGTTCCGTGGGGTTCCAACTGGCGGGCAAGGGGGTGTCGGGGTGGGTTAAAAACTGGTCAGCCGTAAAATACGCACCCACCACAAGGGCTGTGGTGACCACCATCCGCAACCCCCATCTTTTACCGCGCCGTTTCGCCATGCCGTTTACCCCTGACTGCCCCTTACAAAGCAAAAAACCCTGGGCGCGTCATGCACCCAGGGTTTGAATACGCAAATTTTGCGCAAAGATTTAGTAACGGTAGTGTTCTGGTTTGAACGGACCGTCCACTGCAACACCGATATAGTCGGCTTGGTCTTTGCCCAACTCTGTCAGTTTGACACCGATACGACCCAAGTGCAGACGCGCCACTTTTTCGTCCAGGTGCTTGGGCAAAATGTACACGTCGTTGTTATAGTTGTCGCCGTTCACCCAAAGTTCGATCTGGGCCAGAACTTGGTTGGTAAAGGACGCGGACATCACAAAGGATGGGTGGCCCGTGGCGTTGCCCAAGTTCAGCAAACGCCCCTCGGACAGCAAGATCAGACGATTGCCAGATGGCATTTCGATCATGTCCACTTGTTCTTTGATGTTGGTCCACTTGTGGTTTTTCAACGCGGCCACTTGGATTTCGTTGTCGAAGTGACCGATGTTTCCAACGATGGCCATGTCCTTCATTTCGCGCATATGCTCGATCCGGATCACGTCTTTGTTGCCTGTGGTGGTGATGAACACGTCGGCGGTGGCCACTTCATCTTCCAGCAGCGTTACTTCGAAACCGTCCATGGCGGCTTGCAGTGCGCAGATGGGGTCAACTTCGGTGACTTTTACCCGGGCACCCGCGCCGCGCAGCGATGCAGCAGACCCTTTGCCCACGTCGCCGTAGCCCATAACAACCGCGACTTTACCGGCCATCATAGTATCTGTGGCACGGCGGATGCCATCCACCAGGGATTCTTTACAGCCGTATTTGTTGTCGAACTTCGACTTGGTGACGCTGTCGTTCACGTTGATCGCGGGGAAAGGCAGTTCGCCATTTTTCACCAGTTCGTACAGACGGTGCACGCCTGTGGTGGTTTCTTCGGACACGCCCTGGATTTGGTCACGCATTTTGGTGAACCAGCCTGGGGACATCGCCATACGCTTTTTGATTTGCGCTTTGATGACTTCTTCTTCTTCGGATTGCGGCACGGGGATGATTTCTTCCCCGGCTTCGGCGCGTGCGCCCAACAAGATGTACAGCGTTGCATCGCCGCCATCGTCCAAGATCATGTTAGGACCGTCGGCGAATTGGAAGGATTTGTCGGCGTAAT